>OKAA01000002.1_pt1 | contig 155922 bp, 129 predicted proteins | sample 1611051 | NCBI WGS metagenome assembly OKAA01 (sample SAMN04436707, study PRJEB24849) | human gut metagenome | biome: human gut; feature: NICU; material: stool | host: Homo sapiens | place: USA: Saint Louis, MO | collected 2010-09-04
GCACCGAACGCGGCACGGACTTGCCGCCGAGCACGGCCCGCGAACGTCCGGAAGCGCGTACGGTGCGGGAAAGGAACAGTTCGCCGTCTTCGGGGTCGACGCCCGCGTCATGGGCCTTGGCCACGGCCGCGGCAGCACCGGTGAACCCACTGTCGGCATCACCAGAACCGGCATCGTCACCGGCATCGTTGGTGTCGCCGGAATGTTCAGATGCGACGGCATCATCCGAGAGCGCGAAAATCGCCTGGGCCCAAGCCTCGTCCGCCCCGGCCGAGACGCGCGAGGATTCGGCGGCCCCACCGGAGACCAGTCGGATCGCGGAGAGCAGCATGGATTTGCCGGCGCCGGTCTCACCGGTGATGGCGGTCATGCCTGCGGCCGGCGCGATGGTGGCTTCTCGAATCGGCCCCAGATTGCGGATATCGAGTTCTTCGAGCATCAGGCTCCTGCCTTGCCGTCACGTTCGCCCGGCTTGTCGGGATCGGTACCAGCGACGCCAGCGTCACCGGCAACGCCAGCCGCATACGCGGCCGCCGGGAACGTGTGCCCGTGATGCAGCGACTGGCTCGAGGCCTCGTTGCGCGCGTGCTCGCGCCAACCGACCACGGGCAGATCGAACTTGGAGACCAGACGGTTGGTGAACGGCACGCCGGAGAGTCGGGCGAGACGCAAGGTATCGCGCGATTCGCGCACCATGACGCGCGTACCCTGCGGCAGGGCGCGCTGACGGCGTCCATCGCAGCAAATCCAGCCTTCGGACATGGAATCGTCCAGAATATCGATGGTGAAGGTCGAGCCGGAGCCGATGATCAGCGGCCTGGCGAACAGGGCGTGCGCGGCCAACGGAATCAACTGCAGGGCCTTGACGTTCGGCCACATGACCGGACCGCCCGCGGAGAAGGCGTAGGCGGTGGAACCGGTGGGCGTGGAGACGATGACGCCGTCCGCGCCGAACGAGTTCATCTCCACATCGTCCACGCGGATGGACAGTTCGACCATCTTGCCCCGGTCGGCGCGTTCCAGCGTGATGTCGTTCAGCGCCCAATCCTCAATGGGCTTGGTGGCGCCGGGCAGCCAGACGTCCACATGGGCGATCATGCGTTCGTCGATCGAATAGTCGTGGGTGGCGACCCGGCGGATCGCCTCGCCGATCTGGAAGCTTTCGAATTCGGCCAGGAAGCCGACATGCCCCATGTTCACGCCGAGAATCGGCACCTGGGTGCAGTAGACGAGTTCGGCGGCGCGCAGTATCGTGCCGTCGCCGCCCAGGACCACGACGATTTCGGTGTTGTCCGACACGCACGGCGGCCGCACGCCGAAATCGGGGGCCTCGGTGTTGTCGATGATGGTGACTTCGAAACCGACCACTCGCAGCTGGCTCACCGCCTCGGCCACTACGGTTCCGGTCTGCCTGAGCCTGGTATGCGTCACCACCACCGCGTTGCGCTTGGCCATGGCATCCTCCTGTCGATTCGGTTGCACTGCTCATTATTCTAGCCGCAGACACCGTCATCAGTCGTACAGGTGTTCGAAAAATGCTGCTTCGTGGCGCGTCGTCGGCAACGTTCCACAGAGTCGATTATCGTAAGGCTTCGGCATACAATGGCATACAGTCGCGCAATCACCGTACACGTGCCGCGCTCAGCGCGATGGCATGCCGTATGACCGTACAGCGGTATCAGTTGAGGAGCTTGAGGACCCATGGCCAACGACTTCGACGAATCCTCCGCCAATGAGGAGGCCTCGAAGGGCCTGCCATGGTGGTATTCAGCCGATGTACTGAGCCGAGACAAAAGCGATAAAACCGCCAAACGCATTCGCCGCATCAGCATCACCGACCGTCTGCTCAGGCACCCGGGCCGTCTGTCCATGGTGTATTTCGGCGCACTGATCATCATCGTCACCGGTTTGCTGCTGCTGCCGATCTCCACATCGGACATCATCTTCACCAATTTCCCGGTCGCGTTCTTCACCGCCGTCTCGGCCCTGTCCACCTGCGGCATTCCGGTGGTGAACACCGGCGAATACTGGTCGATGTTCGGCCAGGTCGTCGTCCTGTTCTCCATCCAGTTCGGCGGTCTGGGCGTCATGACCTTCGCCTCGATGGTGGCTCTTGGCGCTTCCCGCAGACTCAAGGTCTCCCAGCGTATGCTCACCGCGAACGAGCTGGGCACCACGAAGCTTTCCGAGGTCAAAGGCGTGCTCACCGTGGTGCTGGGCACCTCCATCATCGCCGAGGTGCTGACCTTCGTGCTGCTGCTGCCCGACCTGTTCCGCGTGAACCATGGCAATATGGGGCGTACCTTGTGGCAGGCGCTGTTCTACGCGGTGTCGGCCTACAACAACACCGGTTTCACGCCTGACGCCACCGGCCTGCATGTGAACCGTTGGGGCGTGGGACTGCCGATTCTCATCAGCGCATTCATCGGCACGCTCGGTTTCCCCGTGGTGCTGAATCTGGTGCAGTGCGCACGCCGGCGGCTCAGCCCGAAACGTTGGACATTGCACACCAAACTCACTTTGGTGACTACCACTGTGCTGGTGGCCACCTCACTGGCTTGGTTCCTGCTGGTCGAGTGGGGCAATACCGGCCTGTTCCCCGCAGATGACCCCGGCATGAAGATGCGCCGTGCGATGAGCGCCGCCGTCATGCCCCGCTCCGCCGGTTTCGATATTTCCTGGGTGCCCGAAGTCACGAATGAGACCAAGGTGTTCATGAGCATACTCATGTTCATCGGCGCAGGTTCCTCATCCACCGCTGGCGGCATCCGTGTCACCACGTTCGCGGTGATTCTCTTGATTTGCCGAGCCGCATTCACCGGCCATCGCGATGTCACCGTGTTCCGCCGCCGTATCCCCCGCCGCATCCAGATGACCGCCGTGTCCGTGACCACAGCCTGCTTTGCGCTGGTTATGGTCGGTGCGGTGATGCTGATGTTCACCACCGACTGCGCGTTCGTGGACGCCGTGTTCGAAGCCTGCTCAGCCTTCTCGTTGGGCGGTTATTCGGTGGGTGTGGCAAGCGCCGGCAATCCGGCCAGCCTGTTTATTCTGTCCGCCGAGATGATTGTCGGACGACTTGGCCCGTTGACCATCGCCTACTCCATCAGCAGACCGATGGCTCCCGAACCTATTCGTTATCCGCAGGAAAACATTATCGTTGGCTGATCGGCCATTCAATCGGCACCCAGCAATCTGACATAGAGAGGACCATCATCATGGCAGCAAAACCGAGCGGCAATAAAAGCGTGCTGGTCATCGGCCTGGGCCGTTTCGGCGGGTCCGTGGCCGCCACCCTCGACCAGATGGGTCAGGATGTGCTCGCAGTGGACAAGAACCCGGAGCTTGTGGCCCGCTGGTCCGCGCATCTGCCCACCATTCAGGCCGATATGACCGATGTGCTGGCCATCGAGCAGATCGATGCCTCCCAGTTCGACACGGCCGTCGTGGCCATCGGAGACAGCATCGAGGCTTCGGTGATCATCACCGGCAACCTGCTGGACGCCGGCGTTTCCGACCTGTGGGCCAAGTCCGTGTCCCAGGAGCATGCGCGCATTCTGCAGCGCATCGGCGCCCGCCACATCATCAACGCGGAGACCGACGCCGGCAAGCGCGTGGGCCATCTGGTGGCCGGCAATTATCTGGACTACATCGAAATCGACGGCCCGTACACCGTCGTCAAGATCCACACGCCCCTGTACGCGGTAGGCCGCAGCATCGAGGACGTACAAGTACATGACAAGTACGGCGTGACCGTGGTGGGCCTCAAGGCCCCCGGCAAGGAGTTCCAGTACGGTTCCAAGGAACTGGTCATGCATCGCAACGACGAACTCATCCTCATGGGCAAGCAGGACCAGATCGACCACTTCATCCAAGGCTAACCCCCTAACTACGCCTGTTATACCCCCCCTATCTGCTCACATCGTGACCGATATAACCCCCCTCAACATGGATGCGCTCATTATTGTGGCAATAAGCCATAAAGCTGTACGTCCATATTGAGGGGACTTTATCATCATGGGCAAGCATACGCAGAATTGCACGCTGATAGGCAAAGGAGTCTACGGCACCATAGGAGTGGACCAACGTTCCCGTCTTGCCGATGGCGCGCATTTTCACACCATGATTGTGACCAGCACCCTCGAGGCCTCAGTTATAGAAGGGGACAAACTGGTCATCAAAAGTGGCATTGTGCGGTGTGATGGTGATATTCGCGTATTCAGCATCAGCGGCAGCGGCGACATCGAAGTCGGCGGCGACATTATTTGCGATGAAATAACCTTTACCGGCAAACTACGATGCAACGGCGATATCGTTTGTTCCGGAAATCTGTCCGTCAATGGCTCCCTAGGCACCCGTCATATTAGCGGTCAGACAGTCCGCTTGAACGGCGTGTTGAAGGGTCATGACATCAACAGCAGGGCTCTGGAAGTTCATCCACTCCGCAGTACGATGTTTTCTCGTTTTGATATGGATGGGTATGAGGATGGCAGCACGGTTCGCCATATCACAGCCGTCACGGTTGAAGCCAACCATCTGCAATGCCGGACTTTGACGGCGGACTCCGCCATGCTACGCAACGGCAGTGCGGTGGAAAGCGCCACGTGTGCCACCGCAATAGGCATCGACCGTACCTCCAGCGTGCTGCTGGTGAACGGAGACTGCCAACGCATTCATCTCAAGACAGCGTAAAGCAGGTATTCCTCATTACCGTGGGTGCCGATGATGGGACTATCGGCAGTGGCCACCACGTCAAGTCCGTGCTGTTCAGCACAGGCGACCACGTCGTGTAATGCCCGCTCCCGCAATGCAGGATCTTCAACGATGCCGTTTTTGCCGAGTCCTGCCCGGCCGACCTCGAACTGCGGTTTGACCAGTAACACAATCTGCGCACCGGGAGCCGCGATGCGCGCGATTACCGGAATCACATAGGTCAGGGAAATAAAGGAGACATCGGAGACGATCATCGCCGGCCGGTAAGGCAGGTCGTCGGCCTCTACTTCACGAATGTTGACGCCGCTCATTTCGATGACGTGCTCGTCATTGGCGATGCGCGGGTCGAGCTGGCCGTGCCCAACGTCGAGCGCTACGACTTTGGTCGCTCCCCCGCGCAACAGTACGTCGGTGAAGCCACCGGTGGAGGCACCGATATCCAGACATTCCAAGCCTTCCGGCCCGGTAAGGCCATTGCCGGCAAAGGTTTCGAACGCGCCCAAGAGTTTGTAAGCGCCTCGGGAGACGTAGTCGTCGCCCTTATCCACGGCGAGTTCGCTGTGCCCGGCTTTGACCATGAACGATGGCTTGGTGATGGTCTCGCCGTCCACGCGCACATGCCCGGCTTTGATGAGTCGCTGCGCTTTGGCCCGCGATTCGACCAGTCCCGAAGCCACGAGCATCATGTCAAGTCGGTCAAGTGGAGTCGCGGGATCGATATGCTGCTCGGTCATATATCTTCCTTTCGACCCACCATCCAGCACTTCACGTCATCTTCCGCTGGCAGGAGAATGAATCACCTCTGCTAGCTGCGGCTGTTATCAAGCTCGTGTTGTAAGGATTCCAGCACGTTGCGATAGGTCTCAAGCTTGCGGTCGTTGTCTTGTTCATCGATATCCGCAAGTTCGGGGTATCGCTCGGTGACCGGCGCATGTTCGCTATCCGTAGGCATAGGACTATGCCTCGATGGCGAACACCGGTACCGTGGCCTCGCTGAGCTGTGCACCTTGGTCGGCGGCTTCCCATGCGGCGCATACGGCGGCGCGCAGACCGTCCATACTGGTGGGGTCGCTGACGTGTACCTGGCCGTTTTCAAACCAAGCGCTAGCCTTGCGGCATTCCCAAGTACCGCTCTCGTCGCGGACCGGCTCCGGTTGGGCTTCGCCGAGTTCTCGCAGATCAAGGGCGATGAATGTGGACCTCAGGCGTGCCGGAGCCAGCATCAGTTCGGTCGGGTTGGTGACACCGGTCAGCACCGCCAGCGAATCGTAGTCACCGCGGTTACCGGCCTCGATATCGGTGTCGAGGCGGTCGCCAATGGCGATGGACGCCTCCTTGGGCACCAGATCGTGGCCTTCGGCGGCGTTCAGTTCGCGGGCCTCATCGTACATGTACGCTTCCGGCTTGCCAGCGGAGGCGACCGGTTCGACGCCGGTGGCCGTGATCACGGCGCGAATCATCGATCCGCAACCAGGGGCGATGCCCAGTTCACGAGGAATCGTCAGGTCGCGGTTGGTCACGAAATACGTGGCTCCGGCCTCGACCGCGAACGCGGCATCAGCCATCATCTGCCAAGTCATATCCGGATACCAGCCCTGAATGACGGCCTGCGGGCGGTCCTGAGGACCGTCCACGATGGTCAGGCCGTTGCGGGTGACCTCATCGCGCAAATGCTCGGCGCCCAATACCTGTACGCGCGCGCCGGCGGGCAACGCCTTGGCCACCATACGGGCGGCCACCACCGAAGAGGTGATGACCTGCCACGGCTCCACGTCCAAGCCGAAGCCCTTGAGCTGGTCGGCCACCACGTGCTGGAAGCGCGAGGAGTTGTTCGTGGTGTATTCGATGGTCATGCCGGCGGCTTCGGCCGCACGAATGGAATCGGCTGCGTATTCGACCGGATTCTTGCCGCGATACACCACGCCGTCGAGGTCCAGCAGCGCAAGCTGATAGGCCTCGGCGAGCGGGCGATCGGTGCCTTTGAGGAAACGGGTCATTACGCCGCTCACTCCTCGGTTTCGGTTTCGGGTTCGGTGGAGTCGGAGTCGGCGGATTCGCCGGAATCGTCAGCCTCGGCGTCATTGGCGGAATCGGTCTCGGTCTCGTCGGCCTCATCAGACTCGGCATCGCCGTCTTCAGCCTCGTCATCCTCATCGCCGTATTCCTGCTCCAGATCCAGGGCGTACTGCGTCTCGTCCGGATCGATGCCGAGCTTTTCGAGCACGTCGGAGTCGTCGGTGATGTCTTCGAGATCGTGGTCGATCACCACGTCGTCGCTGTTTTCGTCAATCTCCTCGTCGGCATACTGGTCCTCAAGACGGTCCAGCAGGTCGTTGAGCTGCTCGGCTTCCTTGCTGCGGCCGGCCTCTTCAAGGAAGTACTGCTCGGCCTGCACGGCACGCATGCGGTACTCACCCGGCAGACCCTGGGAACGGCTGACGGTGTGGACCACTTCAATGGCCTTGTCCCACATCTCCAAATCGCCAAGGGCACCGGCGTACACCAGGAACATCTCGACCTTGGGAGCGCCATGCAGCTGCTTGCCCTCATCGGACAGCGCCAGTTCCACGGCCTTCTTCGGCTCTCCGACGCCACGCTCGCAGTCAGCGATGAACGGCAGGTAGTCGAGGAAGCCGTTCATACGGTAGGCGGTGCGGAACTCACGCAGGGCCAGCTTGTAGTCGCCCTGACGGTAAGCCACGAACGCGAGCGTCTCGCGGGCAAAGTCGATGCGGGAGGCCTGACGGGCCACCCACTTGGCGTGCTCCAAGGCAAGTTCGGGATCGCTCTCCTCCAGCGCGAAAGCGGCGAGGATGTGCAGACCAATGTTCTCCGCGTGCTCCTTGGACAGGCCGCGCAGACGTTCGCGCTCATCCTTGGATAGCATCGACCATTCCATGCCCTTGGGCATCTTGGGCTCGTCGGGACGACGGTCGGTGTACGGGTTCTGCGAGGGGAAGCTCATCGTGCCGTCGGAGTTACGGCGCGGACGCCTCATGTATTCAGAGCGCTTCTCCTCACGGTACTGGCACTTCTCTTCCTGCGAAAACTCGCGGAATTCGCCGTCACGACGGTTGTTGTCGCGGCGATCGTCACGGCGGAAGTCACGACGATCATCGCGGCGGTCGTCCCTGCGGAAGTTGCGACGCTCACCATCGCGGTGGAAATCACGGCGATCGTTATCCCTGCGGTCATCGCGGCGGAAGTCGCGACGGTCATTGTCACGACGGAAATCACGACGGTCCCCATCGCGACGGTCGTCCCTACGGAAATCTCGGCGGTCGTCGTCGCGGCGGAAGTTGCGACGCTCACCATCGCGACGGAAGTTGCGACGCTCACCATCGCGGTGGAAGCCACGGCGGTCATCGCGGCGGAAATCACGACGATCGTTATCACGGTGCTGGTAGCGCGGATTCTCGCCGTTCTCGCCTTCGTGGGAACGGTAGCCGCCTTCGCGGCGCGGCTTGAAGCCTTCGCCGTCACGGCGCGGACCATTGCCGCGGTAACCACCCTTGCCGCCGAAGCCGGAGCGGCCGCCCTTGTGGAAGCCGCCGGACTTGCCGTACGACTTGCGGTAGCCGCCGCGGCCCTCGCCATCACCGTCACGGCGCGGCGCGTAGCCCTCGCCATCCTCACGGCGACGCGGCTTGAAGCCCTCACCGTCATGACGCGGCTTGAAACCGCCCTTGCCACGCGGCTTGAAACCCTTGCCGCCGCGGTTGCCCGGTCGGCGATCGCCATACCCCTTATGGCCGCCGCCGTAGGACTTGCCGGAACGCTCGTTACCTTCTGCCATTACTTGTTTTCCTTAATTCGTTGTTGATTAACGGTTTTCCACGGCGCCGAGCGCCTTCTTGCCACGACGGATGAGCGCGAAGCGGCCTGCCAGGAAGTCGGCTTCGGCCAGCACCTGCTCCTCATCCTCGATACGGTTGTTGTTGAGATACACGCCACCGGACTTGATGGCGCGGCGTGCCTCGGAAGCGGACTTGAACAGTCCGGCAGCCTGGGCGGCGTCGATTACGCGATCGCCGGGCTTGGAGACGGGGAAGACGTGCTCGCCGTTCTCGTCGACCACCTTGAAGCCGTCGAGCACGGATTCCAGCGTTTCCTCGTCGATGTCTTCGAGGTTGCCACCGCGGCCGAACAGCGCACCGGAAGCATCGATGGCGGCTTGGGTAGCGGCCTCGCCATGCACGAAGCTGGTGACCTCCCAGGCGAGGGTCTTCTGGGCCTCGCGCTTGCCGGGGTTGGTCTTGGATTCCTCGACCAGTCGTTCGATTTCGGCCTTGGGCAGGAAGGTGAACGCCTTCAGCAGGCTTTCCATCTCCACGTCCGGGCGGTTGATCCAGAACTGGTAGAACTTGTACGGGCTGAGCATCGTGGCGTCGAGCCAGACGGCGTTGCCCTCGGACTTGCCGAACTTCTTGCCGGAAGCATCGGTGATAATCGGGCTGGTGAACACGTTGACGTCCACACCGCGCACCTTGTGGATCAGGTCCAGGCCGGAGGTGAGGTTGCCCCACTGGTCGGAGCCGCCGAGTTCCAGCGTGCAGTGGTATTCGTCAAACAGGTGGAGGAAGTCGTTGCCCTGCAGCACCTGGTAGCTGAACTCGGTGAAGGAGATGCCTTCCTCAGAGTTCAGGCGGCGGGCGACCGTGTCCTTGGCGAGCATGGTGCCCAGACGGAAGTTCTTGCCGACGTCACGCAGGAAGTCGATGACGGTCATCGAGGCGGTCCAATCGTAATTGGACACGAAACGTACGGCGTTCGCGCCTTCGGTGTCCAGAATGCCACCGATCTGATTCTTCAGGCGATCGGCCCAGCCGGACACCACGTCCTTCGGGTTAAGCGTACGTTCGCCGGACTGGCGCGGGTCGCCGATGAGTCCGGTGGCGCCACCGACCAAAGCGATCGGATGATGGCCCGCAAGCTGCAGGTGACGCATGTTGATGAGCTGCACGAGGTTGCCGATATGCAAGGATGCAGCGGTGGGATCGAAGCCACAATAATAGGTGATGGGCTCGCCGTTCAGTGCTTCTGCGAGTCGATCCCGGTCCGTGGACTGGGAAATCAACCCGCGCCATTCCAGTTCCTCAAGCAGGGTGTTGAAACCCGCTTCCTTGAAGTCGGTGACGTGAGCCATAGCTTGTCGCTTCTCCCTATCGAATTGTGAATGAGACTGCCCAGTTGGGCACAGTCAAGTTTCGCAGAACATGGCGACAGTGCCGAACACCAGCCGAGCCGCGCGATTCAGTAAAACGCCTTATTCTAGCGGCGCGGGCCCATAAGTTCGCGCAAAGAGTCGATGATGCCCTGACGATCCGGCACCTGGAACTTCGGGAAGGACTTGAGCATACGCTTCTGCTGTGCGTTGATGACGCCATTGACGGCCCAGCGCAGACGCTCAACCGTATCCTGCGAAAGCTCACGCATCCTGTCGGATACCGCATTGGAGCCCCACTGCCACGTGCCACCGGCGCGTGCCGCCACATCCTGCACCACCTGAGAGACGGAATCGAGCACCTGCTCGAATTCGAGCATGCCCGCAACCGTGACCGCCAAGTCGATGATGGTGATCAGGGCCAGTACCGTGACCAGCGTATGCAGCATCGGCAGCGGAATCATATCCGTGACCCGCTCGACATATGGCTGCGAACCAAGTACCACGCCCACGCCGCCGAGGCCGAAAATCAACGCGCCCAGCAGGCAGACGCGCCCTTGGAGGTTGAAGCGGAAGTTCGAGTAATCCCACCAGCGGGCGTGGAACAGCTGCTCCATGACCCACGAGGTTGTGTATTCGAGTATCGTGGCGCCCACCATCGAAATCAGGAAGATGATAATCGGGTTATGTACGTTGCCGAGAATGGCGACGCCGAGTATCGCGCCGGTGCCGTAGATCGGGCACAGCGGGCCGTCGAGGAACCCTCGGTTGACCAAGCGGTGCTGTTGGCAGGAGACGAGAATGGACTCGTACATCCAGCCGACGAAACTGTAGAACAGAAACCAGAGGAAATAATGTTCGAGTGTGATGATCATTGACGGGCTTCGATCTCGGCGTAAGGCTTCGCAGCGGGCAACGCGCGCTTGTTGAACCGGTCGAACGAGAAGGTCTCGGCGGTGGCGGAGCATTTGTCCGCCAAGGTGACCAGATAGCCTTCGATATAGCGCGGCGGCACCGGGGTCATCGGGAACATGTGGTTCTCGATGCTGTTGCGTTCGATATCGTTGAGCTTGAAGTCCTTCAGGGCATTGACCAGGGCGGCGCGGCCATGGGTGAAGCCATGCCACTGGTGTTCGCCGTTATCCCAGTCGTGCCAGTCGTACAGGAAGTAATCGTGCAGGAGAGCCGCGCGAATCAGGGATTTGAGGTCGACGCGGTACCACAGGTGTGCGCGGTCGGCCATCCACACAGCCAGGCAGGCGACACGCACGGAATGTTCGAACGTGGTGACATTGCCGTGCTGGTAGCAGCAGCGTTCGATCTGCATGTGGCGATGCTCGATGACCTCACGGCCGTGCTTGGCGACCAGGCGTTGAATCTGCGTTCGGGTGAGCAGATGTCCCACGGTTTCGACCCTCCGTTCGGGTTGGTTCAGTGCAATCCCTTGTTGTGAATTACGATTACCCGACGATATTCAAGAATCCATCGAGTAATACCGTGACCGATTGTAGGGCACACGTATGTCCGTGCACACTCATCCAAAAGAACGACAACGGGAACCGTTAATCGTGGTGGGTTTCAAGATAGTCGAGATAACCCTGAAAACCGCCATCGAGGCTTGCTACATCGTAACCGCGATCGGCAAGGATTTCAGCTACTTCCTCGCTCCACCATCCTTGAGCACAATAGACTACGACAGTTCGATCTGTGGGCACGGTTTTGAGCACATGGGCCAGAGGGTCGAGTGGTGCATTGATGGCGTCTTCGACCGGGTGGGCGGCGAAGTCGGCTGGTTCCCTCAAGTCGAGCAGCGTGACCGTATTCGGGTCGAGCTTGGCAAATTCCGCCGGCGTGATGCGGCGGTACGATGCTTCACTGCTCTCATCGTCATCGACCGCATTATGCAAAGCAATAGGCATGTTCTTCCCCTCTCGTTCTGATCTTGGCTCCCCTCAAGGAGGGGCGCCACATAGCTCTAAATCGCGCAGGCCGGCTGAATATAGTTGGCCGGATCAATAGCAGTAATGGTCGGCTGCTCACCGCACACCGGGCAATCCGGCACATGCTTTGGCAGTGGGACCCGTCGAATATTCATGGTCAGGGCATCCACAGTGAGCATGCGAGCCACGAGCGGCTCCCCCACGCCGGCAATCAGCTTGACGGCCTCAGTCGCCTCCAGACTGCCGATCACGCCGACCACCGCGCCCAGTACGCCGGCTTCCTTGCAGGTCGGAATCTCACCGGCGGCGGGCATGTCGCGGAAGATGCAGCGGTAGCAGGGGCCTCCGCCGGGAATGACGGTCATCACCTGACCGGCGAATCCGACCACACCGGCATGGATATACGGCTTGCCGGCCAGCACGCAGGCGTCATTGATGAGGAATTTTGCGGCGAAGTTGTCGGTGGCATCGATCACCAGATCGTACGGTTCGATGAGGCCGGCGATGTTGCTCGCGTCGACGAGCTCGTAGTAGGTATCAACCGTCACATCCGGGTTGAGCGCGCGGATGGCTGTGGCCGCGGATTCCACTTTGGGCGCTCCGACACGTGCAGTGGTATGGATGATTTGGCGTTGCAGATTGCTCATATCCACCACATCGCCGTCCACCAGTCCGATATGGCCGACGCCAGCCGCCGCCAGATACAGGGCGGCCGGAGAACCAAGCCCGCCCGCTCCGATGATGAGCACGCTGGAGACCAGCAACCGCTTTTGCCCTTTGACCCCCACGCCCTTCAAAATCAAGTGCCGAGCATACCGTTCAAGTTGTTCATCCGTTAATGCCATATTCCATGTTCCTCATGTATCACAACCCAGCTCCCCTTGCCAGGGGAGCTGTCGCCGGAGGCGACTGAGGGGGTAGTCCCGTTCTTGAAATGTCCTCAGTGCAAATACCCCGTAGTCGGGCTGGACGGCACAGCCTGCCCCTCGGTCACCTTGCCAAGGCCAGACAAATACGCCGCACGACCAGCATCGATGGCGTGCTTGAACGCCTCAGCCATCAGCGGGATATTGCCAGCAGAGGCAACGGCCGTGTACGCCATCACCGCATCCGCACCCATCTCCATCGCATCGCAGGCCTGGCTCGGGCGTCCGATACCAGCGTCGATGATGACCGGCACATGCGCGTTGGCGATGATGATTTCGATGAAGTCACGCATGCGCAGGCCCATATTGGAGCCGATCAACGAACCGAGCGGCATAACGGCAGCGGCACCGGCCTCCTCCAGCTGACGGGCCGCAATCGGGTCCGGGAACATGTAGGGCATGACCACGAAGCCTTCCTTGGCCAACATTTCGGTGGCTCGGATGGTTTCGGCGTTGTCCGGCAAGAGGTACTTGGTCTCGTGTTCGATTTCGACCTTGACGAAGTCGGTGTGGCACACTTCGCGTGCCAGTCGGGCGATACGCACGGCTTCCTCGGCGTTGCGCGCACCGGAGGTGTTGGGCAGCAGCGTAATGCCTTCGGGAATGTAGTCGAGCACGCTGTTCTCGGTGGTCTGCGCGCGGCGCAGTGCCATGGTGACGATTTGCGTGCCTGCATGTTCGACCGTGGCCTTGATGAGGTTCAGGTCGTAGCGGCCGGAGCCCAAAATGAATCGCGACTGGAACTCGTGACCGCCCAGGTTCAGCGGCTTGTCTTCCACCGGGAGAATCGGCGCGGCGGTGCCGACTGGATTGGTGACGGCGGGCTGCGGCGGCAGCGGAGTCGCCTCAACAGATGCTTCAGTAACCGGATTAATATTGCTCATAGCTTTTCCTTTCATCCACCCTGTACAAACTGCACAATTTCCATGACGTACTGGTCGTCGAGCATGGCGTCGGCACGCTTATCGCGCGGGATAATCTCACCATTGAGTTCGATGGCCACACGCTCGGCGCGGAATCCGTGCGCTTCGAGATAATCGGCGACGCTGGCCGGCGTCTCGAGCGTGACCTGCTCTCCGTTGACCTGCATAATATCCTTTCAGATAGTAAAAAAGGGCGCACGAAACGAACCGTACCTTAAGTGGTGCGCCCATTCATGAACCCAATCATGCGACCGTTCGACCGCTGTGATGTATTGGCTCCATCACGACCGTCTCACGGCTGAATTATGCAAACGGAATGAAAGCTGTATCGGAGAACCCGGCAAATCTGCGACAACGATTCCTTACGGCGGCATGACCCGCGTCAAGTTCCCCGGTCGAAGTCTGGCGACTTCCTCTCAGCCTCACGGCTCCCGTTCGTTACGATTTCTCAGTGTATGCCGTTGCAGTGACAACAGCAAAATGAAGCTCCCTCTGACGAGGGAGCTTCATTGGGACTAGAACGTGCCGGGGGCTTTGTAGGCGGAGCCATCCGACGTGGATGCGGGGAAGAGCTTGAGTTCTTCGGCCTCGGCCTTGGCGTCGGCGATCTGCTCGCGCACGCGACCGTAAGCGGTGCCGCCCTTGCCGTTGCGGGAGTCGACCGAACCGTGGCTGGAGAGCACTTCGCGTACTCCCGGAGCCTTGTCGGCCGGCAGGAACGCGGCGAAGGTCTCGATGAAGTCATTGTCGGTCAGATCCCACAGTTCCTGGCCGCGGCCTTCGGCGAGTTTGACGCAGGCACCAGAGAGCTCGTGCGCGTGGCGGAACGGCACACCGTTCTTGACGAGCCATTCGGCGATGTCGGTGGCCAGCGCGAAGCCGGTCGGAGCTTCCTCTTCCAGGCGGTCGCCGTCGAAGTGCATGGTCCTGACCATGCCGGTGAAGGCGGGCAGCAGCACTTCGAGCGTATCGACCTGGTCGAACACGGCCTCCTTGTCTTCCTGCAGATCGCGAGCGTAGGCGGTGGGCAGGCCCTTCAGGGTGGCCAGCAGACCGGTCAGATCGCCGATGAGTCGGCCGGACTTGCCGCGGGCGAGCTCGGCGATATCCGGGTTCTTCTTCTGCGGCATGATGGAGGAGCCGGTGGAATAGCCGTCGTCGAGCTTGACGAAGGCGAACTCCTGGGTGTTCCAGATGATGATCTCCTCGGACAGGCGGGAGATGTCCACGCCGGTCATGGCGGCCACGAACGCGAATTCGGCCACGAGATCACGTGCGGCGGTGCCATCGATGGAGTTGTCGGTCACGCGGGAGAAGCCGAGCTCACGCGCCACGGCCTCCGGGTCGAGGCCGAGCGTGTTGCCGGCCAGCGCGCCGGAGCCGTACGGAGAGGCGTTGATGCGCTTGTCCCAGTCGATCAGTCGCTGCACGTCGCGAATCAGCGGCCAAGCGTGGGCCATGAGCTGGTGCGCGAGCAGCACGGGCTGGGCGTGCTGCATGTGGGTGCGGCCCGGCATCACGGTGCGGCCGGCCTTTTCGCTCTGCTCGATCAGGGCGTTGACGAGGTCAAGCAGGAGTCCGGCGATCACACGGGAGTGGCGGCGCAACCACATGCGAATCAGGCAGGCGATCTGGTCGTTGCGGGAACGGCCGGCCCTGAGCTTGCCGCCGAGTTCATCGCCGGCAATGTCAATCAGACCGCGTTCGAGGGCGGTGGCCTCGTCCTCATCGTCTTCGATGGGGGCGAAGGAGCCATCGTCAACGTGGCGCTGGAGCGTGTCGAGCGCATCCTCCATGCGCTGCAGCTCGTCGGCGGTCAGAAGTCCCGCACGGCCGAGAGCACGGGCGTGGGCGCGGGAACCGGCGATGTCGTCGTCGACCAAGCGCCAGTCGAACTGCGTGGACCTGGACAGTCGGGCCAATTCCGGCGACGGACCAGACGTAAAGCGACCACCCCACAGGGCCAGATGTTCGTTGTTCTCAGTCATGAAGGCTCCTTGAAACCATGGATTGCAAACAAATCAGACTGCTTGTCAGACTATCAGCGTTGGGCTACATACCGGTGGATTCAAGTTGTTCGTATTCCATGGCGGCAATGTCAGGGATACTGGTCACGTCGTATTGATGAAAAGAACCGCATCGTATACCGCATTACGGGTAACGACGTTCAAAACCTGGAAATAGCCGTCTGCCGAACTCATTACGGAGAGCACTGAGCTTCTTCCGTCATCGGCAAAAAAACGAGGGGAGCACGAGCATAATCTTTGCTCGCACTCCCCTCAGTCATCTACGGCGACAGCGTCCTGTAATTACGGACAGCCTGACGGCTGCTGATTGTTGGCTCACTGTCGTTCGCACCTCACCTGCAAACAGCCCACTGGGCTGTTTGCTTTACGGCGCGGCCCCTCAACGAGGGGAGCCAAAGTAAATGATTACTCGACGGTGTTCTCCGGGACCTCGATGCCGTTGCCGAACTTGACGTCGCGCGCTGCGGCCACGCGGGACGGCAGGCCGTAGATGTCGATGAAGCCGTTGGAGGACTTCTGGTCGAAGGTATCGCCGGAATCATAGGTGGCGAGCTTGTAGTCGTACAGCGAGGAGTCGGAACGACGGCCGGTCACGACGGCGCGACCGCCGTGCAGGACCATGCGAATCTCACCGGACACGTACTTCTGGGTGTCCTCGATGAACGCGTTGAGCGACTGAGTCGCCGGGGAGAACCACTGCGCATCGTAGACCAACTCGCCCCAGCGCTTGTCGATGTCGCGCTTGACGCGGTGCTGTTCGCGTTCGAGGCAGCAGTTCTCAAGCTCCTGATGAGCGGTAATCAGGGCCACGGCACCCGGGGCCTCGTACAGCTCGCGGGACTTGATGCCGACCAGGCGGTCCTCGATGAGGTCGATGCGGCCGACGCCCTGGGCTCCGGCGCGGCGGTTCATCTCTTCGATGGCCTGCAGCGGAGTGACGTCACGTCCGTCGATCTTGACCGGCACGCCTTCCTTGAACTCGATGACGACTTCATCTTCGACCGGCGGGAAGGCCGGGTCGTCGGTGTAGGAGTAGCAGTCCTTGGTCGGGCCGTTCCACGGATCCTCAAGGAAGCCGGTCTCAATGGCGCGGCCCCACACGTTCTGGTCGATGGAGTACGGGGACTTCTCGGTCTGGGTGATCGGCAGCTTGTGCTCCTTGGCGAACGCGATCTCGACGTCGCGGGTCAGGGACAGGTCGCGAATCGGGCTGATGGCCTTCAGCATCGGGTCGATGGAGGCAATGGAGACCTCGAAACGAACCTGGTCGTTACCCTTGCCGGTGCAACCGTGGGAGATGGTGTCGGCACCGAACTGGTGGGCGGCGCGCACGAGGTGCTTGGAGATCAGCGGACGGGAGATGGCGGAGACCAGCGGGTAGACGCCTTCGTACATGGCGTTGGCCTTGAGGGCCTTCATGCAATATTCGTTGGCGAACTCGTCACGGGCGTCGACCACGTAGGATTCGACGGCTCCGCAGGCGAGGGCGCGCTGCTTGATGGTCTCAAGGCTTTCGCCGCCCTGGCCGACGTCGAGGGACACGGCCACGACGTCCTTGCCGGTGCGCTCCTTCAGGTACGAGATGGCGACGGAGGTGTCAAGACCGCCGGAGTAGGCCAGAACAATGCGCTTGTTATCTGCCATTGGTTCCCTTTCGTTCAAGGTCTGAAAAACGAACTGATGCAAGTATATACAGAAGACTGTATATTTATGCACGGCGTGTTGGTTATTTGGAGGCGAGGCTTAGTAGCCAGTCGGAGCGGAAGACGGCGGTGTCGTCATTGGTGCAGATCACCATGACGGTGTCGTCTCCGGCGATGGTGCCTAGCACGCCTTCAATCGACTGCTTGTCAATCACCGAGGCCACGTATTGCGCGGCACCGGAAGGCGTGTGCACCACAACCAGATTTCTGGCGGCGGCCACCGAGGTGACCAGTCCGTTCAGCACGCGAGACATCTGTGCCTCACCGCGCTCCCCTACATCCTCACCTTCTGAAGCAACGACGCTGCGACCCACCGTGTAGGCCACCGTGCCGCCCTTCAGCCGGGTCTTCACCGCATGCATCTCATCAAGATCGCGGCTCAGGGTCGCCTGAGTCACCGCAATACCCTCGTCGATAAGGATTTTGGACAGCTGTGATTGCGAGGTGATGATATGCGTGGCGAGTGCCTGTTCTATGGCACTCAGCCGCGCCGCCCTGGTGGCAGGGCGCTGCAGGGACGGACCGGTTTCACTCATGCGAGCAGGCTTTCGTCTCCACGGGCCTTGCCGGTCAACCAAGTCAGCAACGCTTTCTGTGCGTGCAGACGGTTCTCGGCCTCATCCCACACCACGGACTGTGGGCCGTCGATCACTTCAGCGGTGACTTCCTTGCCGCGGTAGGCGGGCAGGCAGTGCTGGAAGAGCGCATCCGGCTTGGCCAATGCCATAAGTTCAGCGTTGACCTGGTAATCCCCGAATGGCTTGGAACGGATGGCGTATTCGGCTTCCTCGCCCATGGAGACCCAGGTGTCGGTGAACACGCAGTCGGCGTCCTTCACCGCTTCCTTGGCATCGGTGGTGACCAGGATGGAGCCGCCGGTCTCGGCCGCGATGCGCTTGGCGTCGGCCACGATGTCCGGGCGGGGCAGGTAGCCGTAGGGGCCGGCCACGCGCACGTCCATGCCGGCCACGGCACCGCCGAGCAGGTAGGAGTTGGCCATGTTGTTGGCCGCGTCACCGAGGTAGACGATGGTCTGGTTCTTCAGGTTGTCGACGCCGCCTCGGTGCTCGGCGATGGTCTGGAAGTCAGCGAGAATCTGGCAGGGATGGAAGTCATCGGTCAGGGCGTTGACCACCGGATGGGTGGAGTACTTGGCCATTTCTTCGACGCGGTCCTGGCCGAAGGTGCGCCACACCACGCCGTAAGCCATGCGGTCGAGCACACGAGCGGTATCGGCCACGGGCTCGCCACGGCCCAGCTGGGAGCCGGACTTGTCGATGACCAGCGGGTAGCCGCCAAGCTCGGCAACGCCGATGGAGAAGCTGGAGCGGGTGCGGGTGGAGGGCTTGTCGAACAGTACGGCGACGGCCTGCGGACCGGCGAACGGCTGCTTGTAGAAGCGGTCGTGGTGGAACTTGATGGCAAGTTCGAGCACCTGCTTCTGCTCCTCATGGTTGAGGTCGTCGTCACGCAACATGTGGCGAAGTTCTGGGGTCATGATGATCTCCTTGGATCGGTGGGTCGGCAGTGACGGAGAGAAATCAGTCGTCGGGCAGGTCCGTAGGCACATCCTTGAGGATGGCAAGTGCCTGATCCACGTCTTGTTCGGTTACAATCAGCGGCGGTGCGAAACGCAGCGCATTTGGAGCCACCGCGTTGACGATGAGCCCGTGTTCGAGGCAGTAGTTCATCACCGCGTGGGAGCAGGGATGCTTGAGCTCGACGGCGTCCAGCAAACCACGACCGCGTACGGAAACGAACAGCGGATTACCGGTGGCCATAATGCCATCGCGCAGCTGTTCGCCGCGAGCTTCGGCGTTGGCCACCAGATTCTCGTCTTCAATCACGTCAAGAGTGGCGAGTCCCGCAGCCGCACCCAGCGGATTGCCGGCAAAGGTGGAGCCGTGGGAACCAGGAGTGAACAGAGCCGCAAGTTTCTCGCCGAAAGCGATCATGCCGCCCATCGGGAATCCGCCTGCCACACCCTTGGCGAAAGTCACCATATCCGGCGTCACGCCGCCGGACAGATCGTCACGCTGGAATGCGAACCACTTGCCGGTACGTCCGATACCGGTCTGTACTTCATCGATGATAAGCAGCGCGTGGTTGATATCGCACAGTTCGCGCACGAACTTGACGTAATCGGCGCCCAACGGCTGCACGCCGGCTTCGCCTTGGATAAGTTCCAGAATCACAGCAGCCACCGGACCCTTGCCATAGCGACCGAGACCGGTCTGCGCAAAAGCGTCGTGCAGGGCGACCTTGTCGCCGGCGCGCACGAATTCGATGTTCGGCACCAGCGGATCATACGGCTTGCGGATACCGGGTTTCCATGTGGCGGACAGCGCACCCATCGTACGGCCATGGAAGCCGTGAGTCATTGCGAGAATGCGTGCGGGCTTGCCGCCGATGGAAGGCAGGGCACCAGGCAAGGTGCGGCCATACAGCTTGGCGAGCTTGAGGGCAGCTTCATTGCCTTCAGCACCGGAGTTGCCGAAGTAGACTTTGGAGCCTTCAGGTGCACCAGCCAGCTCGACCAGTTTTGATGCCAATTCAATTTGCGGCTCGGACGCAAAATAGTTGCTGATATGAGCCACCTTGGCAGCCTGATCGGCAACCGCCTTGACCCACTTGGGGTGGGCGTATCCGAGGGAATTGACGGCGATGCCTGCCAGGAAATCGAGATATTCGTTACCGTCAACATCCCAGATGTGGGCACCTTGGCCGTGATCCATGACGCGCAGCGGCGTACCGAACACATTCATGTGGACCTGAGAGTACTCTCCCAGCCACTTGCTGTCTTCCGTACCTAGTTTTTCCTCATGCTCAGTAGCCATAAGAGCTCCTCATTTCCAGTCCTTCATCGGGCATAACCATGGTACCGATGCCTGCGGAGGTGAATATCTCGTTCAAAATCGAATGCGGCTTGCGCCCATCGATGATATGGGCTTGGGGCACGCCACCGTCGATGGCCCTGACACAGGCCTCCATCTTGGGTCGCATACCGGATTCCAGGTCCGGTAGCATATCGCGCAGGGTTTCCGCACCGATCCGGCCAATCAGAGAATTCTTGTCCGGCCAATCGGCGTACAGACCATCCACATCGGTCAAGATAACGAGCTTGTGTGCGCCCACAGCGGCAGCCAAAGCGGCGGCAGCGGAATCGGCGTTCACGTTGAGCACTTCAGTGGCATCTTCTTCGTTCGGAGCCACGGAAGAGACGACCGGGATACGACCGGCGGCCACCAGATCCTCGACTGCCGAAGCATCGACGGAAACCACGTCGCCGACCAGGCCGATATCGGTGGGCTTGCCATCGATGATGGGCCTGCGCTGCATGGCTGAGAACAGGCCGCCGTCTTCACCGGACAGGCCTACGGCCAGCGGGCCGTGCGCGTTGATCAGGCCTACCAGTTCGCGTGAAACCTTGCCGGTCAGAACCATGCGCACCACATCCATGGCCTCGGGGGTGGTGACCCTCAGGCCGCCTTTGAATTCGGATTTGATGCCGAGGGCCTTGAGCATGTGGGAAATCTGCGGGCCGCCGCCGTGCACGACGATCGGGTGCAAACCCACCTGACGCAGAAAGACCATGTCTTCGGCGAAGCAATGCTTCAGATGGTCATCGACCATGGCATTGCCGCCGTATTTGACGACGATACGCTGGCCGGCGAACTCCTCCAGCCATGGCAGCGCTTCAATAAGCACTTCTGCCTTCTGATCGGCGCGCAAATCGGTGTGCACGTCGAAATGGAACCCAGGTCCCTTCAATTCTGTAGACAATTTTTCTCTTTTCTGCGACGCCGGAGACGCTATCGCTGCCGGCTGCTACAAACAGCCCACTGGGCTGTTTGTCAGCTTTCGTAGTCGGCGTTGATGTGGACGTATTCGTAGGTGAGGTCGTCGGTCCAGACGGTGGCCTCGGCGTCCGAGCCGGTGTTCAGGTCGATGTCAATGTGGACTTCGCGCGGGGTCATGTCGACCTCGCTACGGTCGCGGCCGGCACCGCCGTTCTCGCAGATGCGCACGCCGTTGACGTCCACGGTCACCTTGTTCGAATCGTAAGGCGCGACTTCAGGCGGCACAGTGCCCAGGGAGCTGACGATGCGACCCCAGTTCGGATCGTTGCCGGAGATGGCGCACTTGAGCAGGTTCGAGGCGGCGACGGCACGACCACAGGCAAGTGCCGCGTCTTCGCTGGTGGCACCGGTGACGGTGATACGGATGTCGTGGGAGGCACCTTCGCCGTCGCCGATGATCTGGCGGGACAGGGATGCACAGGCCTCACGCACCAGCTTGTTGAATTCGTCCTTGTCCGGTTCGACGCCGGAGGCACCGGAGGCGAGCAGCAGGACCGTGTCGTTGGTGGACATGCAGCCGTCCACGTCGATGCGGTTGAACGAATGTTCGGCAGCCACAGCGAGTGCGGCCTGCATCTGACCGGCGGAGACAACCGCATCGGTGGTGATGACGCACAGCATGGTGGCCAGCTGCGGGGCAATCATGCCCGAGCCCTTGACCATGCCGCCGATCTTCCAACCGTTGGAGCCGGTCAGTTCGACCGTCTTCGGCTTGGTGTCGGTGGTCATGATGGCGTGGGAGGCGTCGGTGCCGGCTTCGGTGGTGGCGGCAAGAGCCTCATGGGCGCTCTTGGCACCAGCCAGCACGTTGTCCAACGGCAGCAGTTCACCGATGAGACCGGTGGAGCAGACAGCCACATCATTCGGTTCGGCGCCGATGAGACCGGCGACCGTTTCCGCGGTGGCGACGGACTGGGCGTAACCGGCCTCGCCGGTGCAGGCGTTGGCACCGCCGGAGTTCAGAATCACGGCCTTGACGTGACCGTCGGCGACGACCTTACGGCTCCACTGCACCGGGGCGGCACAGAAACGGTTCGAGGTGAACACGCCTGCAGCCGCGTCGAGCGGGCCGTTGTTGACCACGAGGGCCAAGTCCTTCTTGCCTTCGACGGATGAAATACCAGCCGCCACGCCGGCGGCGGAGAAACCTTGTGCAAATGTAACGCTCACGGTGCTACTCCGATCTTGGTCAGGCCCGCGTCTTCCGGCAGGCCGAGTGCGATGTTCAGTGATTGGACCGCTTGTCCGGCGGTACCACGATTGAGGTTGTCGATGGCGGCAAAAGCGTAGATGCGGCCGGCCTTGCGGTCGGTGACGACCTGCAGGTGGGCTGCATTGGAGCCGATGATGTTGCCAGTGACGGGCAGTGTGCCCTCGGGCAGCAGCACCATGAAGTCCTGACCTTCATAGGCCTTGGACCATACGGCGCGAATCTCCTCATCACTCAGCGCCTTGGCCTTGTCCGTCATGCGGGCGGACACGGTGGCGAGGATACCTCGGGACATGGGGGCGAGAATCGGTGTGAAGCCGAGCGTGAATTCGCTGGCTTCGGCCGCGCTCTTGCCGGCCGCGTGGGCGAAGTCCTGCAGGATTTCGGGAATGTGGCGGTGCTTGCCGCCCACCGAATACGGCAGGGCGGATTGCAGGGCCTCGGCGGCAAGCAGGTTGGTGCGCTTGAGATTCTTGCCGGCACCCGAGTATCCGACGACCAGATCGGCCACGATATCCTGCGATTCAACCAGTCCTTCGGCGATGCCGGGCTGGAGGGCCAGCGTGGTGGCGGTGACGTTGCAGCCGGGACCTGCGATGCGCTTGGTACCAGAAAGCGCCGCACGCTGGCGGGTGTAGGAGCCGTCCGCGGCTTTGCCGGTGATGAGCTCGGGCATGCCGTAGGTCCAATGCTCATAGAAATCGCCGCCGTAGAACTCATCCCAAACGGCCTGTTCTTCGAGGCGATGGTCGGCGCCCAAATCCACAACCACGGCATTCGGATCGAGCTGCGAGGCGAGCTTGCCCGAAGCACCGTGCGGCAGTGCGAGGATGATAACGTCATGCCCGTTCAGCACTTCGGGCGTGGTATCTTCAACGACCAGATTGGCCAGTTGGGGAATATGCGGCATGTGCTTGGCCATCGACTCCCCCACTGAGGAATGGCCTGCCACGCAGGTGATTTCGAAGTCGGGGTGCGCGGCCAGAATGCGCAGCGCTTCACCGCCGGCATAGCCCGTGGCACCGGCCACGGCCACTGTATATTTCGCCATACTCATCTCTTTTCACTGATGTGTCTTCGGATGAGTATACGCGATTATGCAGACTATTGCATATTTATGCAGTGAGTGTGTTGGTATGTGAACGCTACTTATGCGGAGATGGAGTCGGAGGAGGAGCCGGTGCCGCCGGTGAGTTGCTGGAGGGCTTCCTGGTAGAGGCTCATGGCGTCATAGCCATTGAAGGCCATCCAGATGACGGCGATGGTGTACAGCACGTTGATTACCACGGCGGCCACGGCCAAACCGAAGCCCTTCATATGGAAAGTGCGCGTGCGCCACATTGCCACCGCGCCCATCAGTGCCGAGAGCACTGGCACCGGGAAGAACAGGGCGAGGATAAAGGAGATGATCGCATACGAATCCCAATGCCCGTAGAGTGGGTTCTGGTTCGGATCGTTCAGGTCGATGCCGTGGTAATAATGCGGCTGGTGAGGCTGACCGTTCGGCTGTTGACCATACGGCTGGCCCTGCATGCCCGGGTACCCGCCAGGATATGCGCCCGGACCGGACTGTTGGCCGCCTTGAGCATACGGCCAGCCGCCCGCCTGCTGATTGCCGGGCCACGCCGGCTGCTGACCATACGGCTGGCCAGCCTGCTGAAATTGTGCCGCGCCACCGTTGTTGCCAGCGGCTGCGTCGGAATCCTTCTTAGTATCCGGCTCGGGAGCGCCATAAATATACGGGTTGTAATTCGGCCCGTATTGGCCAGACATAGCACCATATTCAGGCTGCTGGTACTGCCCGTATTTCAGCTTGTCCTGCTCCGGTTGGCTCATGGCGCTCCTCGATTCGGATGATTGGTTGGGTCAGGCGCGCAGCTGGGCGCCGATTTCGGCGGCCTCAGCCACGATGGCCTTGCGGATGGCGTCGCTGTCTTCGGCGGACAGCGTCTTGCTCGGCGAACGGAACACCACCGCATAGGCCAGGGACTTCTTGCCCTCGCCCACCTGTTCGCCGGTGAACACGTCGAACAGTTCGATGGATTCGAGGTTCGCGCCGGCGGCCTTGCGAATCACGTTCTCAAGCTGGCCTGCGGTCACGGTCTCGTCCACGGTGAAGGCCAAATCCTGCTTGACCGGCGGGAACGTGGAGATCGGCTTGGCCTGGACGGGCTTGCCGGTCAGCGTGGCGAACAGCGCGGTGAGGTTCAGCTCGAAGGCCGCGGAATGGGCCGGGAAGCCGAGCGCCTCGTTGACGCGCGGGTGCAGTTCACCAACCCAGCCGGTGAAGACGTCGCCCACCATGACGCGGGCGGCGCGGCCGGGGTGCCATTGGACGGGCACATCGTCGGCGGCGGGCTGGTCGAGTTCGATTGCGGCACCGATACGGCCGGCGATGCGGCGCACGGCCTCGACGACGTCGGACCAGTCGACCGGACGCTTGCCGCCCATCCAGCCGTCGTCCTCGGCCAGACCGGTCAGGATGCCGGCCACATGGTCGGGCTGTTCGGGCAGACCGGCGTCAAGCGCGGCGAGCTGTTCGTCGGTGGGGCGCACGCCGCCGGGCAGTGCCGGGATGGCGGGCGCGTTCGGATCCCACAGGTAGACGTGGCCGAGCTCGTACAGGAACACGTTTTCGATGCCGCGGCGGATGTTGCGCTGCACGGTGGTGGCCAGGGTCGGCAGAATCTCACAACGTAGGTACGGACGGTCGCCGTAGAGCGGGTTGGCGATCTCGACGCTGACCTTCTTGGTGGCTTCCGGGTCGAAGCCGAAGGCCTTGTAATCGTCGTCACCCACGAACGGGTAGCTCAGCGATTCGACCATGCCGAACTCGGCGAGCTCGTCCGCCACGCGACGGCGACGCTGCTGGTCCGGAGTCAGGCCCACCAGACCCTCGACCGGTGCCGGCGGCACGGTGATCGGAATCTGGTCGTAGCCGACCAGTCGGGCGATCTCCTCGACCAGGTCGCACGGCTCGTTCAAGTCCGGACGCCAGCTCGGCGCGGTTACGGAGAACTCACCGTTGCCGCCACCGGCCACCGTGCAGCCGATGTCGGTCAGGATGTCGGAGATGCGGTTGATGTCCACGTCGAGGCCGGCTACGCGGGCCACTTCGGAGGCCTTGAAGTGGATGGCCTTGGCGCGCGGCGTGTTGTTCACGTCGTTCGGATGTTCGCTGGGCTCGCCGTTGCCGTACTTGGCCATGAGCTCGGCGGCCATCTGGGTGGCGGCAGGCTGCAGCGCGGTGTCGACGCCACGTTCGAAGCGGCGGGAGGCCTCGGATGGAATCTTGTGGCGACGGGCCGAACGGGCGATGGTCACCTGATCGAAGTGCGCGGCCTCCAGAAGAATGTTCTTGGTGTCGGCGGTCACTTCGCCATACAGGCCGCCCATCACACCGGCAAGGCCGAGGATGCGCGAGCCGTGTTCGCCGTTCGGCGAATCGGTGATAAGCAGATCTTCGACGCTCAGGTCATGTTCCTTGCCGTCCAGGGTGGTGAGTTTCTCACCCTCGTTGGCGCGGCGCACGACAATCGGGCCTTCGAGCTTGTCGAGGTCGTAGGCGTGCATCGGCTGGCCGAGGTCAAGCATCACGTAGTTGGTCACGTCCACGGCCAAGGAGATGGAGCGCATACCGGCGCGGATCAGGCGACGGCGCATCCAGTTGGGCGTGTGGGCGTTGGGGTTGAGGTCCTTGACGATGCGCGCGTAGTAGCGGTCACAACCGGGCACGCCGTGAATCGGATTGTTATCGTCGATTTCAACATCGATGTCCACCGGGGTGCCGGGCTGGTAGTCAGCAGGTTCCAGGGCCTTCTCGTTGAGTGCCACGGCCGGATCGGTGTAGGCGGCACCGGTGGAGTGGTGGTATTCGCGGGCCACGCCACGGTAGGACAGCGTGTAGCCACGGTCCGGGGTGATGTTGATCTCAAGCAGAGGCTGGTCGAGGTGCAGCAGGTGCATGGCGTCCTGACCAGGCTTCAGAGCCTCGTATTCAGCCTCGGAGAAGCCGTACTGACGCAGCAGGATGATGCCATTGTGGTTGTCGCCCAGACCCAGCTCACGTTCGGAGGCACACATGCCGTTGGAGATGTGGCCGTAGGTCTTGCGCGGTTCGATCTTGAAGTCGCCGGGCAGCACGGCACCGGGCAGGGTGACGACGACCTTTTCGCCGGCCTTCATGTTGGGCGCGCCGCAGATGATGCCGCGCGGCACCTTGTTGCCGTCTTTGTCAGTCTCGTTCCATTCGTCGCCGCAGTCCACGTGGCACCAGTTGATGGTCTTGCCGTTCTTCTGAGGTTCGGGGGTGGCGTCGACCACGTAGCCGACCACAATCGGGCCGGTCACCTGAGAGGAGTGAATCTCCTCTTCCTCAAGACCCACCTTGACAAGGTCCTTGGCGAGCTGTTCGTAGGTCAGGCCTCCGGGAACCTCGACATGGTCCTTGAGCCAATCGATATCGATCATAGGCATGGCTGAATCACTCCCCCATCACAAACTGTTCGGAGAAACGCACGTCACCTTCGACCAGGTCGTGCATGTCGTTGATGTCGCTGCGCAGCAGAAGCGTGCGCTCCATGCCGACGCCGAAGGCGAAACCGGTGTAGACGTCCGGGTCGATGCCGGCGGACTTCAGCACGTTCGGGTTCACCATGCCGCAGCCGCCCCACTCGAGCCAGCCGGGGCCGCCCTTCTTGTCGGGGAACCACAGGTCGAGTTCGGCGCTCGGCTCAGTGAACGGGAAGTAGCTCGGGCGCAGGCGCGTCTTGGCTTCAGGGCCGAACATGGCGACGGCGAGCTTGTCCAGCACGCCCTTCAGGTCGGCCATGGTCAGGTGCTTGTCGACGGCGAGGGCTTCGCACTGGTGGAACACCGGAGTATGGGTGGCGTCCAGCTCATCGGTGCGGAACACGCGGCCCGGGGACGCGATGTACAGCGGCACGCCACGGGTCAGGAGGGCACGGACCTGATCGGAGGAGGTCTGCGTACGCACCACCATGTTGGAGCCGACGAAACCGGCGGCGTCCTTGGCTTGATTGCCCTTGACGTAGAAGGTGTCCTGCATCTGGCGGGCCGGATGGTCCGGGCCGAAATTCAGGGAGTCGAAGTTGTACCATTCGGCTTCGATTTCCGGGCCGGAGGAGATCTGCCAGCCCATGGAGATGAAGAAGTCCTCGACGTCCTCCATCAGCTTAGGCAGCGGGTGACGGGCACCCAGAGGCTTACGGTTCACCGGCAGCGTCATATCCACGGTTTCGGCGGCAAGCGCGGCCTTCTCGGCGGCTTCCTTGAGCTCGACCTCCTTGGGACCATAGGCGCGGCCGAAGTCGGCGCGCAGCTTGCCCATGAGCTTGCCGGCTTCCTTCTTCTGGTCGGCGGGCAGGGAGCCAATGGCCTTGCTGGCCTTGGTCATCGCCGAATCGGCACCTGCATACGTTGTCTTGATGGCCTTGAGCCCCTCCAGGTTGGAGGCGTTCTGGATTTTCTCGATGCCCTCGGCAACCTCAGCGGTCACCTGGTCGGCGTCGAACACCATTTGTTCTGCCACGAGAACCCTTTCGTCTGATGTTTTCTCAGCGTTTCACAGCGTTTTTACCGGTTTCACATTCTTTCAACATGACCCGACATAGACAGCGACATCAGCATCACCGCGGCCGAGGTGCCGAGGTTCAGCGATTCGGCCTTGCCATAAAGCGGGATGGAGACGATGCGACCGCAGCGCGTGAGGATGTCCGGTTCCAAGCCACGCGCCTCATTGCCGAACAGCACGGCTTTCGGAGCCTCGACCGCCGCCTTGTCCGCCAGTACTGCGGGCAGGCTTTCCGGCTTGCGTTCTTCGGTGCCGTATACGTCGGCGGCCCAGACGTCCATATTATGGTCGCCCGTCCAGATGAAGAATTCGTCGGTGCTCATGGCGAGTACCGGCAGATGGAACAGGGAGCCTGCGGTGGAGCGGATGACCTTGGGGTTCAGCACGTCCACGCAGTCGTCCACGAAGATTACGGCATCGCAGCCGGTCGCGTCGGCCGCACGGATCACGGTGCCGGCGTTGCCTGGGTCGCGCACCTGCCAGAAGGCGGCAATCTGCGGGGCCCGACCGTTCTTGCCAAGTTCGACGTCATCGGCACCGGCGTGCATGGACTCGGCATTGCCGACGGCCGCGATGCCTTGGGCGCCCGGACTGATGCGGTGCATCACGTCGCCGGTGCAGTAGTGCACATAAATCGTGGCATCCTGCGAGGTCTCGACGATCTTCTCCAACGTGGAGGAGATGATACGCGGATGTTCCAGCGCCTGCGAAACCTCTACATACAGGTCCTGCACCACGCCCGGCCGCCAAGTGACGGCCTCGCGCACGGATTGCGGGCCTTCGATAAGAAAACGGCCCGAACGTTCGCGGCCTTTGGCTCGGGTCAGATCGGCGATGCGGCGCACGCGGTCGGATTTCGGATTATCAAGAATCTGGGCGTTGATGGGCATAGCCACTACCCTACTGCCGGGTCATTACGTCAGTTCGTGACTCACTCCCGCTGGCGGAGGCATCGTAAGCCTTTCAGACACCCTGAAAGGCACTGTGCCAGTCTGCCGTCTTTCAGACACCCTGAAAGGCGAAGTGCCAATTCCCGGTGCCGACGGCTACGCCTATGGAGGCCAGCGGGACGGCCAAACAGATGACGTAGAAGATCCAGTCGATAGGCTTCAGACGCGAGATGCGGGCTTGGGAGCGTGGGGCGCTGGAGCCGAAGCCGCGCGCTTCCATGGCGGTGGCAAGTTTGGTGGCGCGCCGGATGGAGAGCACCAGCAGTCCGAACGCTTGGGAGAGGGCACGGGCGATGGCGTTACCGTCACCAAGGCCGCGCGAACGCTGGGACAAGCCGAGTGCGCGCCAATCTTCCTGCAGCAGCGTAAACATGCGCAATCCGGCCAATCCGCCGTATACGAATCGCGGTGAGAAGTGCAGAATCTCAACCAGACCGTCCGCCAAATCAGTGGGATCGAGGCCCAAGGCCAGAATCACGCCGGGTACGGCAATGGCCGCCACCCTGATAGCCGTGGCGATGGCCAGATTGATGGATCCCTCGCTGATCACAATCCAGCCACCCTGCCACAGGATCTCGCCCGAGGTGCGGCCGTAGAGGAACACGGAGATAAAACTGCCGGCGGCGGCGATCCATACCGGCCAGGTCTTACGGCATACGGTCCACGGAGCCACGCCACCAATCCACAGCAGCACGAATTCGATGCCGAGCGCCGTGGATGCGGATACCACATCCAGACTGATGAACATCGGAATGCACAGCAGCAACGCACCGATGATGCGACTGACCGCGTTGATGCGCACGATGAACCATGAGGGCGATGAGGCTTTGACCGGCTCCACGCGCGTTTCCTGCGGGCTGACGGTTACCACGTCACTCATGCCTTCGCCTCCTCGAACATCACGCGTCGCGCGCCCAGCGCATCCACCAGCGCCTCATCGTGCGTCACCATGATCACGCACGAGCCTTGATCGCGGATGGCGGCGATCAGCTTGACCATTTCATTCCACGTACTGAAATCCTGTCCGAATGTCGGTTCGTCCATCACCAACACTTTGGGTGCGGCGGCCAGCATGGAAGCCACGGATAGTCGCCGCTTCTCCCCGCCAGACAAGGTGTACGGGTGGGCTTTGGCGAAGCGCGTGAGATTCATCTGCTCAAGCATGCGGTCGGCGGTCTGATAAGCCTCGTCTTGGCTCTGCCCCATCGACTTGGGGCCGATGGCGACTTCGTCACGCACGAAATTGGCAGCGAACTGGTGTTCGGGCTCCTGGAACACCATGCCGATACGGCCCAGCAGTTCCTTGCTTTTCCAGTCGATCGGCTCACGCCCGGCATGCGCGGGCTTGAGGTTGTCGGCGATGAGCACCTTGCCGGCGATAGGCTTGAGTAGCCCGGCCAAAGTCAGGGCCAAGGTCGATTTGCCCGCGCCGTTCGGACCCATCAGAGCCGTTACTTCGCCGGGATAAAAATCCAGATTGATACCAACGCCAAGAGCGGTCCCACGGCCAAAGCTTAAGTTCTCGGTGCTGAGCACCGGCGCATCGTGCGCAGGCTCCTGCTTCGGTGAGTAATCGGGAATCGCACGGCCCGGCACCCACGCGCCACCGGCGGCCAACACGTCGCCCATCTCGGCGAACACCTCGTCCGGCTTGCCGTCGGCAATGACCGCACCCGTGGGCGAACTTGCATCGGGTCGGCCGAGCACAATCACGCGATCGACCAGATCGAGCCATACATCGATATGGTGTTCGACCACAACCATGGTCTGTCCGGTGGCCTCGATGACCTTTTTGACCGCGTCATGCACTTCGACCACGCCTTCGGGGTCGAGGTTGGCGGTCGGTTCGTCCAACAACAGCAGACCGGGCTTCATAGCCAGCACGCCGGCCAACGCGAGACGTTGGCGCTGACCGCCGGACAGATGGCGGGTGGACCGATCCAGTTCGAGTCCGCCGAGTCCCACCATATCCAATGATTCGCGCACTTGCTGCCAAATCTCCTCGCGCGGCACGTTGAGGTTTTCGCAGCCGAAGGACGCGTCATCGCCTAGTCGTTCAAGAATGATCTGCGAGTCCGGGTCCTGAAGCACCAGTCCCACGCGGCCTCGCGCCTCGCGCGCATCGACGCCAGCGATGGTGAGCGAGCCCTCCTGCTCGCCTTCCTCATCGCCGCCAAGTACGCCTGCGAGACCGGCCATCATCGTGCTTTTGCCCGCGCCCGAAGCACCGAGCAGCAACACACGTTCACCTGGCCGGATGGTGAAATCGACGGCACGCAACGCGAAGTCCTTACGCGTGGCGTGCCGCCATCCCCAGCCGCTGGCCTCTACCGCAGCCGGATTAATCTGCATCAGACGCGCGCCTTGCCGCGGCCGGATTCAAAGCGCTCCAGAGCACCGGTGGCGGCGAGCGCACGAGACAAGTACCAGACCACCGCGCCGGCGATCACGACGCCGGAGATGATGGAGCCCACCAGATACCAAGTGACGCGCAGGCCGTTCCAGCCCGGGTTGGTGGCCCAGTAGTAGGCCCAGCAGCCCACGCCGGCGAGCGCACCGGACAGGATGGTGGTGCCGATGTTCCACTTCTTCCAAGCGAAGACGGCGAAGGCAATTTCGGCACCCAGACCCTGGATGATGCCGACGGTCAGCGAGCCGCCGACGCCCCACTGGTTGCCCAGCGTAAGCTCGAGGAAGGCGGCGAGGGTTTCGGCAAACAGTGCGGCACCGGGCTTGCGCACAATGATTGCGGCGAGCGGGCCGGCGAACAGCCAGAATCCGTTGAGCAGACCCTCGAAACCGGGGGTCACGCCCTCGAACAGGGCCAGCGGGGCGGAGCAGACAATGTCCCAGCCCCAGAAAATGACGCCGGATGCGACGGCGATGATTGCGGCGACGACGATATCGACGACGCGCCACTTGCAATTGGCTTTGGCCACAGCTTCAGTCATGAATGTGCCTTTCTTCTGCTCGCACGCAGGCCGAACATACACGGATATATGTACGCACATAATGCACATGTTCGTGTCCACGCGCGGGTTGGTTCAAGCACGGGTGGGTAAGAGCGACATTTCCGTGCGCCGGCATTATCCGGTCACGTTCCATCGGTCGAGACTATGAGTCTCCTCTCAGCCGCCCAACGGCAGCTCCCGTGTCAACTCCCGACTATAAAGCAAGCCGCCGTCAAAGGCAATAGCCACATCTGTGACCTACCTGACGGCGGCTCGCTACCATTACCGATACGGTTCGGCTACTTGCCGAGCTTGTCCAGCAGCAAAGCCTCGGTGATCACGTTGTTCTTGAGGCCGGGCAGGGAGATGGACTCATTGGGGCTGTGGGCGTTGGCCTTCGGGTCTTCAGGACCGGTGACCAGCACCTGAGCGTTGGGGAAAATGCGCTGCAGTTCGGGGATGAACGGGATGGAGCCGCCTTCGCCCTTGTTGATGGGCTCAACGCCGAAGGCCTCGGTCATGGCTTCCAGCGCGTCTTTGGTGGCCACGGCGGTCGGGTCCATGGCCCAGCCCATGCCGTTTTCGCCGCGCTCGACAGTGACCTTGGCACCGAACGGCGCGTGGGATTCGAGGAATGCAGCCAGTGCTTCCTGCGCTTCTTCAGGGCGCTGGGTGGGCGCGGTGCGCAGCGACAGACGGAAGCGGGTCTCCGGGGCGATCACGTTGAAGGATCCCCCGACCGGGTGGGCATCGAAGCCGATCACGGTCACGGACGGCTTGGTCCACAGGCGTGAGGCCAGCGAACCGGTGCCGGCGAACTCGTAACCGGCCACCACGCCAGAATCCTCGCGCACGGTGGTTTCGTCAAGGTCGTGCTGCAAACCGCCGATCGGCTCTTCCGCGGCCACGCCGGGTACGGCCAGATCGCCGTTCTCGTCATACATGGAAGCGATGAGCATGGCGGCCAACGTATTGGAGTCGAGAATCGGGCCGCCGTACTGGCCGGAGTGCACCGGATGCTCAAGGCCCTGCACGGTCACGTCCACACAGGTGTTGCCGCGCAGCGAGGTGGTCAAAGAAGGAATGTCCGCCGACCAGTTGCCGGAATCGGCCACGATAATCACGTCAGCGGCGAATTCGTCGCGGTGAGCCTCGATGAAGGGAATGAAGCTTGGCGAGCCCATCTCCTCTTCGCCTTCGATGAACACTTTGATATTGACGTTGAGGTCGTCGCCCAGGGCCTTCAGTGCACCGGAATGGATGGCGATGCCGCCGCCGTCATCGGCGGAGCCACGGCCGTAAAGGCGGCCGTCGATTTCGGTGGCCACGAACGGGTCGGTGTTCCACTCGGCCGGGTCCGGAACAGGCTGCACGTCGTGATGGGCGTAGAGCAGCACGGTGGGGGCGTCCGGAGAAACGATATGCGAACCGATGACCTCCCATGCGCCCGGAGTGCCGTCGGCATTGGAAGCCTGGACCACCTTGGTATCCACACCCACGAGGCGCAGTTCGTCTGCCACGAATTCAGCGGAGCGCCTCATATGTTCGGCGGTGATGCCCTTGGCGGAGATCGACTGCAGCGCGACCTTTTCGGCCAGCACCTCGACGATGCGATTCCAATCGGTTTCGACGCGCGAACGAATCTCGTCAGCGGCGAGCGTTGTCATGATGGTCCTCCTTTATATGTGTGTGAGCGGCGTCATTGCAATGGCTGCGCCAGTGTACAAGTGTCTGAACGTCACCGTAACCTCAAAGCATGACATGGAATCCGTTTAAGAAAAAAGAAGAGGCCCAAGCTCCTGTTGAGCAGGCCCCGAAGAAGGCCGCCAATCCTTCTGAGAAAAAAGGCCGTCCTACCCCGAAGATGAAGCAGGCTCAGGCCGCCGGTATCCGTCCGCTGGTTCCGGTGGACCGCAAGGCCAGCGCCAAGGCCGCCAAAGCCCGTCTGCGTGAGAAGGAGAACGCCGAGTACGAGGCGATGCAGAAGGGCGATATCAACCACATGCCCAAGGCGGAACGCTTGCCTTGGCGTATCTACATCCGTGATTATGTGGATGCCCGTTTCAACCTTGGCGAATGGTTCATCCCGGTGGCCTTCGCGATTCTGATCGTCTCCATGTTCGTCACTTCTTTGATGCAGAACCAGTGGGCTTCCATCATCATGATGGCGCTTATGTACGGTTACCTGATTGCCGTGATCATCGACGTATGGCTGATGTGGCGCAAGCTCAAGGCCAAGCTCATCGCCAAGTACGGCGAACAGTCCGTGTCCAAGGGCTCCCGCTCCTTCTCCTACGCTTGGAGCCGTTCGATTCAGATGCGTCGTTGGAGGCTTCCCAAGCCGCGTTACCCGAAGCGCGGTCACTGGCCGGCGGACTGATTGTCCATATATACTCTGGCTCCCCTCGTTGAGGGGCTGAGCCGTAAAGAAAACAGTCCAGTGGACTGTTTTTAGGCGAAGTGGCGGCGATAGCCGCATATGGCTCCCTAGCATGGGAGCCATACTTATATGTATCAAGGAGGCAATCATGAGCGAACAGTTTGATCTGGTCATCATCGGGGCTGGCCCCGGCGGCTATTCCACAGCTCTGCGCGCGGCCGAACTCGGCATGAAAGTGGCACTCGTCGAGCGTGACGCCACCGTGGGCGGCACATGTCTCAACCGTGGCTGCATCCCCTCCAAGGCGCTCATCACCGCCACCCACACCATCGACACCGTGCACCGTGCAGCCGAACTCGGCGTCAACGCCTCGGTGAATGGCATCGACTTCGGCACGCTGCGCGACTATCGCCTGCGTGTGGTCAAGACGATGGTGGGAGGACTGGCCGGGCTGCTTGCCCATCGCGGCATCACCGTGTTCCGAGCCAATGCCGCGTTCCATGCGGATGAGACCGCTCCAGCAACTTCCGACCACATCGTCCACCTCGTCCCCTCCCCCGACCAAAGCGACATCCTCACCTATCACAAGGCCGATGTCCCCGAACCCAGCGGCCCCACGATGGACCTCACGGCCACGAACATCGTCATCGCCACCGGTGCCAAGCCACGCCCATTGCCCGGCAACCCGTTCGCTGGCGCCCTCATCGACTCCACACAGGCGCTGGAAGTCAACGAATTTCCCTCTTCGGCGGTGATTATCGGCGCCGGGGCCATCGCCCTTGAATTCGCCTCGATGTGGAACGCCGCCGGTTCGAAGGTGACCCTGCTGATTCGCAAGGACCGCGTGCTCTCAGCCTGGGACCGGAGAGCCGGCACCACGCTGACCCGTGAGCTCAAACGTCATGGCGTGAACATCATCACCCGCGCCAGCGTCACCCATGTGGACACTGGCGCGAACCTTGGTGCCACCGTGCACTACACGCGCGAAGGCCAGGACGGCGAACAAAGCGTCTGGGGCGAAATCGCCCTTGTCGCCATCGGGCGTGACCCGATCACCGACCCAGCATGGGGCGTGACGATTGACGACCACGGACATGTCGCCACGGATGCGTACGGCCGCACCGACAAACCGGGCGTATGGGCGGTGGGCGATGTGACGGCCGGTCACGCGCTGGCGCATCGTGCTTTTGAGCAAGGCATCGTCATCGCGGAGACCATCGCCGGACTCAATCCCAAGCCGGTGGACGAAGCCACCGTGCCGCAAATCGTGTTCTCCTTCCCCGAAGCGGCGTCGGTCGGGCTCACCGTCGAACAGGCGAAGGCGAGGGAGGACCTCGTCGAAATCAAGGAGACCAACTATCCGATGCTGGCGAACGCGCGCATGCTGATGAGCGGCACGGCCGGTTCACTGACCATCGTCTCCGGCTGCGACGCGGCCACGCCGGACACCCCGCGCGTGCTCGGCGTGCACATGGTCTCCCCGATGGCCTCCGACATCATCGCCGAAGCCGAACAGCTGGTCGGCAACCATGTGCCGCTCGCCGACGCAGCCCGCCTCGTCCACCCGCATCCCACATTCAGTGAAACGCTCGGCGAGGCGCTGCTCAAGGCCGACGGACGACCGTTGCACACACGCTGAGACCAACCAGCACAAGCAAGTTCGGACCAGCGCACCTGATAAGATATTGCCCAGTGTGTTTCGTCCCAACAAAGGAAGAAGTGATGGCGGAAAAGGACGCGAAGCCGAAGAAGCAGAGCACAATCAAGCAGATCATCCAGATCTACAAGTACACGGCTAAGGAAGACAAGGCCCTGCCGTGGCTTGAGGCCGGTGCTTTCCTGCTGCCTGTAGTCGTGATGATCATCATCGGTCTGATTGTCAAGTGGACCTGGCTGACCTGGATCTTCACCATGGTCACCGCCATCATGCTCGGCATTCTGCTGGCCACCATGATGCTCACCCGCCGCGCGGATGCAGTCGGCTACAAGCAGATTGATGGCAAGCCTGGTGCCGCCATCGGCGTGCTGAGCAACATGCAGAAAGCCGGCTTTGACTTCCCGCAGGAACCGGTGTGGATCGACCCGAAGACCAAGGATGCCATCTGGCGCGGCACTTCGATGAACGGCATCTACCTGATCGGCGAAGGCGAATACGGTCGCGTCATGAAGGCGATGGATCGTCAGGAACACGATATCAAGGGCGTCACCGCCGGCTCCTCCATTCCGGTGTACCGCATCTCCGTGGGCCACGGCCCCAAGCAGGTGCCGCTGACCAAGCTGCGTAGCACGGTGACCAAGTCCAAGAGCTATGAGCCCACGAACCACAAGAACGCACTGATCGCCAAGATTCATCCGCGCCGTCGCTTCCTGTTGACCAAGGCCGAGATGGAAACGCTGAACGATCGTCTGCGCACGCTGCAGGCCAAGAAAGGCTATGCCATCCCCAAGGGCATGGACCCGAACCACCCGCAGAAGATCTCCCGCCGCGCGATGCGCGGTCGCTGATCGGCAGCACACCACCAAATCGCACAGAAGCCCCGGAATCCGTTAATCGGTTCCGGGGCTTCGTCATATGTCTCATAATCGCGTCCATATACATCCACCTACGTCACCTGTCAATATCCACTGTCCACGTTGCGGACATCTCTACCCACTCCCCCGATAGCCTCCGTTTCCATTCTGTAATGATGTTTCGTTGAAATAACGCGCCTGCGCGATTGTCGGCCACAGTCACGAAACATTCTCGTAACCCAAGTTTCGAGCCGGCGAAACGCGCGATTTTACGATGGATACCGTTATATTTCATACGAAAGGAGCGGTCCCGTGACCGAACTCAAGTCCAAGGAAGACGTCGAGGCCCTTATCAACAAGGAAGGCATCGAGTATGTCTCCGTCCGTTTCACCGATCTTATCGGCGTTCAGCAGCACTTCACCGTGCCGGCTAGCGAATTCCTGAAGGACGCTTTCACCGACGGCATGCCGTTCGATGGTTCCTCCGTTCAGGGCTTCCAGGCCATCAACGAGTCCGACATGAAGCTGGTCCCGGACGTTGAGACCGCTTTCGTTGACCCGTTCCGCAAGCACAAGACCCTTGACGTGGCCTTCTCCATCGTCGACCCGCTGACCGACGAGCCGTACTCCCGCGACCCGCGTCAGGTTGCCGGCAAGGCCGAGGCTTACCTGAAGTCCACCGGTATCGCCGACACCGCCTCCTTCGCTCCTGAGGCCGAGTTCTTCATCTTCGACAAGGTCCGCTTCGAGAACGGCATGAACCGCTCCTTCTACGAGGTCGACTCCATCGAAGCTCCGTGGAACTCCGGTGTTGACGTTGAGGAAGACGGCACCCCGAACATCGGTTTCAAGAACCGCGTCAAGAAGGGCTACTTCCCGGTTCCGCCGATTGACCACACCCAGGACCTGCGCGACGATATGGTCGCCAACCTGCAGAAGGTCGGCCTGATTCTCGAGCGTTCCCACCACGAGGTGGCCGGCGCTGGTCAGCAGGAGATCAACTACCGCTTCAACACCCTGCAGCACGCAGGCGATGACCTGATGAAGTACAAGTACGTCGTCCACGAGACCGCCGCTCTGGCCGGCAAGGCTGCGACCTTCATGCCGAAGCCGATCGCCGGCGACAACGGCACTGGTATGCACTGCCACCAGTCCCTGTGGAAGGACGGCAAGCCGCTGTTCTACGACGAGAAGGGCTACGCTGGCCTGTCCGATCTGGCCCGCTGGTACATCGGCGGTCTGATCAAGCACTCCTCCTCCGTGCTCGCTTTCACCAACCCGTCCCTGAACTCCTACCACCGTCTGGTCCCGGGCTTCGAGGCTCCGGTCAACCTGGTGTACTCCGCTCGTAACCGTTCTGCCGCCATCCGTATTCCGCTGGCCGGCACCTCCCCGGCTGCCAAGCGCATCGAGTTCCGCGCTCCGGATCCGTCCTGCAACCCGTTCCTGGCCTTCTCCGCTCAGCTGATGGCTGGCCTGGACGGCATCCTGAACCACATCGAGCCTCCGGAGCCGGTCGACAAGGACCTCTACGAGCTGCCGCCGGAAGAGCACGCTGGCATCAAGCAGGTGCCGAGCTCCCTGGCTGAGGCTATGGACGCCCTGGAAGAGGACCACGACTTCCTCACCGCCGGCGACGTGTTCACCGACGACCTGATCGAGACCTGGATTGGCCTCAAGCGCGACGAGATCGACCAGGCTCGCCTGGCTCCGACCCCGCTCGAGTACGAGCTCTACTTCCACATCTGAGTTTGAGAGCTTAGCAACGTTGGAATTCCGCCATTGCTCTTCCCTCGTGGGAGTCTAATGGGAGTCATTCAGCGTAACTAGAAAGAACCTCGTGAAATTCGTTTCACGAGGTTCTTTCTTGTATGTTGCGTTGTGTGTTATGCGATGTGTGTTGCTCCTGGAATATTCCAGGGGCGGGCCGCTACTTAGTCTCCCAACGCTCCTTGAGTACATAGGCGGCGGCTTTGGGCTGACGGTCGCGAGTGAACCGGTGCAGGCAAACCATTTGCGGGCCACGAATCCCGCTCCCCCACGAACTCGGGATCGAACTGGAATCCCCACATGCCATTCAAACTTTGCATACGCCGTGTCGCAGTTACCCGCGGGTACAACAATGCACCATCCATCGTCATTGTTGTCTCCTCAACGAGTCGAAAAACCAGTCACAACCTGAGTCTTACGATAATCGCATCAGCTCGACGAAAGACGATCGCTCCTGTTCTTCACCGCTTACAGCTGAATCATCAATCATGATGAATCACAATTGGCATTCACTTGCCTAAAGCGATACGACGTACTCCATCAAGAATGGATTGCGGGTCTTTGGGCTCGCCGCCGAGAGCGCGATGAAGGGTCAGGCCTTCGATCATCGCATCCAGCAATATCACGGTTTCCGCATCGAAATATTGGGCCATGCCGTACTGGATAGAGGCCATCCAGCGGTCGCTAATGTCACGGAATGACGGGTCCCGCGCGGCCAACGTGTAGAACTCGAGGTTGATGTTCAGTTCGTTAGGCGAGGCGAGCGAATCATGCTCGATGCTTGCGGCGATGACCTCGCACGCTTCATCCGCGTTCGCGGCCGATTCCATGCGGGCGGCGAATCTGGCTACTGCACAGTCGGCGAATCGTTCGAATGCCTGATGCAGCAGATCGTGCATGCCATCGAAATAGTAGGTCATCGAGCCAAGCGGCACGTGCGCTTCTGCAGCTACGACGCGGTGTGAGGTACCGGCGACCCCGCGCGCGGCAATCACCGTAAGGCAGGCTTCGATGATACGGTCTTTGCGTTCGGGGTCGACGTGGCGAGACTGTGTTGCAGGCATGCCGCCATCCTACTCATTCGGGTGCATCGGACTGTGCTGCGCCACTATGGCGCGCACCAATTGCACGCATCAGATTGTGCGGATTACGCGGCAGGGGTTGCCAACGGCGACTACATTCGCAGGAATGTCCTTGGTAACCACGGAACCGGCGCCAATCACCGAATTGTTGCCGATGGTCACGCCGGGGCAAACGATGACGCCACCACCCAGCCACACATTGTCGCCGATAACGATGGGCTTGGCGGCCTCCAGCTTGTCACGGCGCGGAATCGGGTCGATGGGGTGAACCGGCGTGAGCAGCTGCACGTTGGGGCCGATATTGCAGTCGTCGCCGATGGTGATGGTCACGACGTCGAGCGCGGTCAGATTCATGTTGATGAAGGTGCGGTTGCCGATGTGGATGTTCTCGCCATAGTCGACGAACAGCGGCGGCTTGACATACGAGTCCTCGCCGATTGAGCCGACGAGTTGTTTCAGGAATCGGCCCGCGTTCGGGTCGGCGTTGACGGTTGCGCGATAGTACTCGTCGCACAGCGTGAAGCCCTGTTGACTGATGCGCGCGCTGTCTGCGTCGTCGCCGCTGATGTAGAAGTCGCCAGCAAGCATACGTTCGCGGTTGGTGCGCGGGTCATTCTGGAAATAGTGCTCCTCGGCGTATTCGGCCGGGATCTGCTGATGCTGCGTTTCGTTCATAGTGTACGAACATACATGACAACGTGTACATTCGTACACTATGAACGAAACGCACAATAATCACCCGATCAGCATCGCCAACGCCACCACCATTCCCGTCACTAACACCTTTGCTACTGACGCCTCCACCGCCGGCACCTTCCCCGCCCGCAGCATGAAGGAGCTTATGCTTGCCGGCGAGTATTACACCAGCACCGACCCCGAGCTTGACGCGGAACGCGAGCGCGCCAAGGACCTGCTCTTCGACTTCAATATGACGCGACCCACTCTGCGTGCCGAACGCGAGGCAATCATCCGCCGTCTGTTCGGCCATGTGGGCGCGAACTGCTGGATCGAATCGACCTTTAACTGCGACTATGGCTACAACATCTCCGTCGGCGATAATTTCTACGCCAACACTGGCTGCTGCATTCTCGATTGCGCGCGCGTGACCATCGGCAATAACGTCTGGTTCGGTCCGAACGTCGGCATCTACACTCCTGAACACGTGTTCGATGCAGCCGAGCGCAGCGCGGGATGGGAGCACAGTCTACCGGTCACCGTCGGAGACAATGTTTGGGTATGCGGCGGCGCGTCAATCGTCGCCGGCGTCAACGTCGGCGCGAACAGCGTGATTGCGGCCGGCGCGGTCGTGGTCAAGGACGTCCCCGAAGGCGTCATCGTGGCCGGTGTCCCAGCCCAAGTCATCCGTCCCATCACCGAAGCGGACCGGCTCGGACTGATCAAGCGATAACGCCCAGGCTGCCGGATCGCCGCAAACCGGCCGCAGCCATACCGGCTTCTCGCTTCGTCTCGAACTTGCGACCAGCTTTCCAAAAAATCACAACAAAAGCTTTTTGTATGCTCAAGAAGCATGACAATCGATGCATCATAGGTAATTGCAATATTGCCCTAACACTCCTATGCTGTGGCGCAACGGCACCTAGCCGATATGAACATCCATGGTCAAGGACGGCATTATGGCAGAGAATCACAGCACCATCACCAATCCCGGCGCGTTCCCGTTGGGCGCGCCGAACGACGCATACGCCAAGTATTTCATCGGGCAGAGCTATCTGGCGCCGCTGGTCTCGGGCAAGGAAGTCAACGTTTCCAACGTCACGTTCGAGGCGGGCTGCCGCAACAACTGGCATATTCACCACAAAGCCTGCCAGATTCTCATCGCCGTGGGCGGGCGCGGCTACTACCAGGAGTGGGGCAAGGAGCCAGTCGAGCTCAACCCCGGCGACGTGGTGTACGTGGCGCCGGAGACCAAGCACTGGCATGGGGCCGCACCGGATTCCGACTTCGCGCACATCGCCATCATGAATGTGGTGGACGGCGCTTCAAACGAGTGGCTGGAGCCGGTTGAGGCCGAATACGACGCGCTACGCGGTCAATCCAGCAATATCTCCCCTGCCGCGGAAGAGTATCACCGCACCTTTTTCCCAAATTCGGAACTGCTTCGCCAGGACGACCCGGACCTGGCCGAAATCATCGAGAATTTCGCGTTCGATGAGGTCCCGAACGAGCCGGGCGTCAACGACCTAGACGACAAGACCCGCTATCTGGCGATTCTGGCCACGCTGCTCGGCAGCCAGAGTCTCACCGAATTCCGCGGCATTGTGCCGGCCGCGATGATTGCGGGACTCACACCGGTGGAAATCAAGGAAGCGACGTATCAGGCTGTGGCATACCTAGGCATCGCCCGCGTCTATCCGTTTATCGCGGCACTGAACGAAGTGCTGCGCGCGCAGGAAGTCACACTGCCGCTGCCCTCGCAGTCCACCACCACTCCCGAAACGAGACGAGAAGCCGGCACCCAAGCCCAAGTGGATATCTTCGGCGAGGGCATGAAGAATTTCTACAAGTCCGGCCCCGATGAGAAGCGCCATATCAATCGCTGGCTGGCGGCCAACTGCTTCGGCGACTACTACACCCGCACCGGGCTCGACCTGAAGCAGCGCGAGATGATTACGTTCTGCTTCCTTGCCGCCCAGGGTGGGTGCGAGCCGCAACTGACCAGTCATGCCCGCGCCAACATGCGCATCGGCAACGATCGACACTTCCTCATCACTGTGGCATCGCAGTGCATGCCGTACATCGGCTACCCACGCACGCTCAACGCACTGCGCTGTGTCGACAAGGCCGCGAAGAGCATGTGATGAAGGCCATTTGCGCTTAATTATCTTTCGGTCAGAACAACAAAAAAATGGTTCCTGATTCGTGGTAAAAAGAATAGCCAGCATTCATTTATGAATGAGGTTCCAAGCGCCGGAGGCCCCGGCATTCTTTTCGTCGAAGGGGACAATTCAGAACACGACCGCCGAGACAATGGTCAGGGAGGCCAGCGAGAACAGCGTGCTTACGAGCACGAAGCCGACCGCATACTCGGGCATGTTGTTCTTGCGACCGGTGAACATGGCAATGGTGGTCATGGTCGGCAGTCCGGCGATGACCGTAATCATCAGCACCAGGTCATGGGCGATCGGCAGTTGCGGCAATGCGCCGGTCAGCGCGGTCAGTAGCGCGTAGAAGGCGAGCGGGAATGCGATCATCTTGGCGACTAGGCCAACATAGAGTTCGTAGCGTTTGAGGACGCCCCACCACTTGGTCAGCGCGAACAGGCCACCCAAGTAGATTAGCGACATCGGCGTGGCCATATTGCCGATGGTGTGCAGCGGCTTCAGGATGATGTCCGGCACCTTGACGCCGAGCAGAATCAGAATCAGGGCGAGCATCACGCCGATGAAGGCGGGATCGACGAATCGTTTAAGCAGGCCGAGGACGCGGGTGCCTAGCGAGGGGCGGGCGACGGCCGGAGAACCGCTGTTCGCAGCCTCCCCCACCGAACCGGCGCCGTTCACCGAACCGTTCGCGACCGCACCTCGCGCGCCAATCGCGTTGCCGCCAGTCGTTTCGGCGACCGGCTCGCACAGCCATACGCCGTACGTCCAGAGCAGCGTCTGGTCGATGATCGACATCAGCGCCACGTAAATCGCACCGTTCTGCGGCCAAAGTGCCATAATCAACGGAATGCCGATGAATCCGGCGTTGCCGAAAATCAGCGCCGCCTGGAACACGTGGCTGCGTGAGCCCTTGAGCCGCAACAGTTTGGCGACCAGCCAGAACACCAGGATGAGCAGCGCGTACATCACGGCGGTCAGCAGCATCACGCCCCAGTTGGCGGCGAGCTGCGCGCGGTCCGCACCATCGACGGCGTTCGAGAACACGAGCACGGGGATGAGCACGTTGAGCAGCAACGAGCACATGCCGTCCAACGCCGTCTGACCGTAGAATCGAAGCCTTACACATCCATACCCGACCATCAGCATGATCAGGAATCCGACCAACTGGCCAATCATGACGCCGAACTGCCCCATGCACACTCCTCTCGCTCGCGTTCCCCTGATTTCCTGTCACTGGTTCATATAGGCAACCATCTGGACAACAACTCACCACGCAGGATGCAACCGAACCGACATCTATCCTCTGCCTCTGTGTTCCCTATCCCTTTTCCCCTCCAATCGGCGACCTGCTGGCCAGTCAAATCGACATCAGTGACATGCCGTCGGCGCGGGCGATGTCTTCGATGGTGAGGCGTTCGCCGTAGTGGTAGTAGATGAATCGCGCCATGCTCCAGAACGCCATCCAATCCGGGTCGTTGCGCGGGTGCGCGACTTCCAAACCGACGTACCTGAGCATTATCGAGGCGATGCGCGACGCAGATGCGATGAGGTCCAAAGGCGTGGCGGGGCCAGTAGGTAGCGCGCCTGCTTCAATCGGCATGGCAGTCGCCGATTCGTCCGCCGCGTCATCCATCGGTTCGCCCGTCGATTCGGCTATCGATTCGCCGAATAAGGCGCTGGGCGGAACGCCGCCGGCCACCATCCGGTCGGGCCGAGTACGTCAGCCATGGTGCGGTACAGCGATTCGACATGTTCTGGAAAAGGAATGCGCAACACGCGTTTTGTACTTCGATTATTCATAGTCGCCATCTACCATTCACCGCAATTCGTGCAGGATTCGCCGCATGAACGGGATGGTGACCACGAATGTCAGCACGTCGGACACCGATTGCGCCATCTCCACACCAAGCACGCCAAATATCATCGGCAAAATCAGCACAATCGGTGCCAGGAACAGGCCTTGCCTGCACAAGGCCAGGAACGAGGCGATGCCGGTGCGGCCCATGGTCTGGGTCATCATATTGCCCATCATGTTGAAGCCGTTGAGAATCACCGTGCAGCATTGAATATGCAGCGCGGCCACGCCCACCGCCACCACGGCCGGGTCGGAACGGAAGATCTCGACCAGTTGCGGCGCGAAAATCCACAGCAGCGCTGCCAACGCCACGAGCACGCAGGTGGCGAGCCGCACGCAGAACCAATATCCCTCTTTGACTCGCGCGAACAGGCCGGCCCCATAGTTGTATCCGCACACCGGCTGGAAACCTTGGCCGAGGCCCACGATCACCGAATTGGCGCCCAACATGATGCGCATCACGATGGCCATGCCGGCGATGGCCGCGTCGCCGAATGGATTGGCGGCAATGTTCGCGCAAGTCACGGAAATCGAGCCGGCGCCTTGGCGGATCAGCGAAGGCAGACCGCCGCCGGCCACTTCGCGCATGAGCAGCATATCCGGTTTGCAATTGCGCAGGGACAGTTTCATCACGCCGAATTTGCGGCTCATCGTGGTCAGAATCGTGAAGCTCACCGTCTGGCAGATGGCGGTGGCGAGGCCGGCACCGAAAATTCCGAGGTGCAGCACGAAGATGAGCAACGGCGCGAGCAGGAAATTCAGCAATGCGCCTGAAACCAGACCAATCATGCCGAACGCCGATTGACCTTGGTATCTCAACAATCCGTTGAGTGCGAACGAACCGCATACGCAGGGTGCGGCGACCAGCAACGGCGTCAGATATTGCACGGCGTATGGGGCGATTGTCGAGGTCGAGCCCAGCATGATGACAAGTGGACGCAGGGCCAGCAGTCCGATTGTGGCAATCACCAAACCGGAGATCACCGCGCCCGCAAGCAAAGCCCACGGCCAGTAGTCGGGAGGCACGATCATTGTTCTGCTTGCCGAGTTCGCGGCTCATCGAGTTGCCTGCACCGTTGCCGAAGAAGAAGCCGAGCGCCTGCATCACGGTCATGATGGAGAACGCGATACCGATAGCACCGGACTGCGCGGTGCCGAGCTGACCGATGAAAAAGGTGTCAGTCAGGTTGTATGCAGTAGTCACCAGATTGGAAATGACGGCCGGCAGGCACAGTTTGAGAATCAGCGGTTTAACCGGCTGCCCGGTCATCTGCCGATATTTCGCGTCCGCGCTTGCGCGTCTAATGCCATGAACCTGCGCCATAAGCCGACACTATACGCCGATTCGTTTACCGTTCACATGGTGTGGAATAGCATGCGGTCTCGTATCGGCCCTGTCAAGCTTCAGTGCTCCATCCACGCAAATCTTCATTACCCTGCCCTCGTCTTACCCCGGGTTTCGCCATATTTCCGCTAGTATTGGAAGCGGTCATATTCGACGACGATGGGGAAGACGATGCACGGCCCAGAGGACAAGTACGTGAAGGTTCCGGCTTTGGTTCATGCCACGCGATTGGGCTGGCACTATCGATCCATCAGACACGACAAGCCCGGCACCGATTATGATGCAGCTACCAATATTTTCTTCAATCTGTTTACGGAAGCTCTTCGCCGGCTGAATCCAAGCACCGATATCGATGATGAGCGAAGCAGATTCCTCATCGCCAAAATCAATGCCGCCTTGAGCAGCGAGGACGTAGGTCGCTCGTTCTTCGATTTACTTCAGCATGGACTCGACGGGTATAAACTCATCGATTTTGATAATCCGAATCGTAACGATTTCACCGTTGTCACGGAATTGACTTATGCGCACGATGACGACAATTTCCGCCCGGATATCACTTTCTTGGTCAACGGTATGCCTTTATGCTTCATGGAGGTCAAGCGTCTGAACAACCGCAATGGCATCATCGCGGAGCGCGATCGCATGTACACGCGCTTCAAGCAGCCGTTCTTTCGCAAGTTCGCCAATATCACGCAGATCATGGCATTCAGCAATGACCAACCGTATGACGACAACGATCGGGAACCGATCCAAGGATCGTTCTATGCGACCAGCGCCTATGGGAATGTGAGAATGAACCGTTTCCGAGAGGAACCGGATAGCGCACAGATTCTCATCGAATCAGTGGCCCCACGAAATCATGAAGACGAAGAACGTATCCTGCAGGACAACAATTTGATTTCCTTGCTGGATACCCCGCAATGGGAGGACGCCGTCAATCCGCGAAATCCCGCGAACAGCATCATCACCTCGCTGTTCTCCCGTCAGCGACTCCTGTTCCTGTTGCACTATGGCATCTGTTACAAGGACTATGTCAACGATGCCGGTGTGCGTGTAATCGAGAAACACATCATGCGATATCCGCAGTTCTTCGCCTCGCAGGCGGTGAAGCGAACCCTCGACACGGGAACGAAGCAGGGTGTGATCTGGCATACGCAGGGCAGCGGTAAGACCGAGCTGGCATTTCTGCTGACGCGATATCTGCGCGACTATTATCAGAACCACAACCATGTACTCCACACGTTCTTCATCGTGGACCGCATCGATCTGGCGAATCAGGCCGCCGACGAGTTTCAGGCCCGTGGCGCACAGGTGCTCAGAGCGGATTCCCGCGAGGACTTCGTGAAACTGCTGCAACAACCATCTGCATGGAATGTCGCGGCGGGCAACGAAGCTACTCCCACCGCCAAAATCGCAGTAGTCAACATTCAGAAATTCAGTGAGGATACCCAAGCCATTACAGCCGAATACGGTTTGCATGAACAACGACTGTTCTTCATCGACGAGGCTCACCGCGAATACAAGCCCGGAAAAAGTTTCCTCGCCGCGCTGTTCAACGCGGACCGCGACGCAGTGCGCATCGCGTTAACGGGCACTCCGCTGATTAAGCAGAAAGGCGGGGCCGACACTAAGCAAGTGTTCGGCGACTATATTCACACGTATTTCTACGATCGATCCATCGCCGACGGGTATACGCTTCGCCTGCTGCGCGAGGACGTCAAGCCACAGTTCCGAGTAAGAATGCGGGAAATCATGGAGACCTTGCAGGAGGTCGATCAGCTCACTGATCTCGACGAGGTCTGCGAACACCCCAATTTCGTCAATCCGTTGACGGATTACATTGTGAATGACCTGTTGAGTTCGCGCATCGCCGCGGGACTGGACTGCGATACCATCGGTGCGATGGTCGTGGCACGCACCTCCCGGCAAGCCCGTAACATCTATGCCGCGCTGCAGCAGTACGACACGGATATCTCTTCCGCGCTTGTGCTCTACGATGAAGGCACTAAGGAAGAGCAGCGAGACACACAGCTGCGTTTCAAACGCGGCGAAATCGATATCCTCGTAGTGTTCAACATGCTGTTGACCGGCTTCGACGCACCAAGGCTCAAGAAGATGTACCTATGCCGGCAATTGAAGGCGCATAACCTGCTACAGGCACTTACCCGCGTGAATCGTCCGTACAAGAGCATGGATCATGGCTTCGTGGTCGATTTCGTGGATATCTCCAAACAGTTCGACAAGACCAACCAGGATTATCTGACCGAGCTCAACAAAGAATTCGGTGCCGATAGCTCACGATATGCCAGCATGTTCGATGATCCTAAAGTCATCAAAGAGGACTTGAATCATATCAAGGAAGTGCTGTGGAAATACAGCACCAACAACGAATACGCTTTCGCGAAGGAAATCAGCGCGATTCAGGACGAGGGCGAACTCTATGCCATCCGCAGGGCGCTTAATCGATACAAAGAGCTGCGCAATCTGGCCACGTTGTACGGCCATGACGAATTGACGGAGCACTTCGACATCGGTTTGTTCGGCAAACTGTTGAACGAGGTGAATCTTCGTATTGATCGCATCAACCAGCAAAAGGCCCTTGCGCTGGGCAGACTCTCCACCGGCAGTCTCAATATCCTTCTGGACAACATGGAGTTCAGTTTCAAAAACGAAGGTACTCAGGAGTTAACAGTGGCGGATAAGCTCAAACGCACCATTCGCACCGCAGGCAGCTCGTTCACGAACAATGCCGACCCAAAAGATCCTGAATATGTGAATCTCATGGAGAATCTCCGCGAGAAGCTTGTTCATGCCAACATGCAGGAGATCACCACCGACGAAATGACCGATTTGATCGGTGAAATCGAAGAATTGAAGCGTCAAGCGGACGAGCTCAACCGGAAGAACGCTCTGCTCACCGGCAGGTACGGCGGCGACGAAAAGTACATGCGTATCCATAAGGAAATGATGCGCGACGCCAAGCCGGTGATCAGTAGCGAGCGGCAATTGTTCGAGACTCTTTCCGCCGCCAAGCGTGCGATCGACGCGATGGTGAGCAGCAACGCGGCCGCGCTCGATCAGCCGGCGGTGTTCAAGCGGGCACTCGGACCGAAGGTTATTCAGGCGTTCAGGAATGATGACATAATGCTCACCGGGCAACAGGTCGGCACAACCGTCGACAGGCTTTACAATGAGTATTCCGACGAAAGGAAGAACCACCTGCGATGAACACCTCGACTCTCAACGGCACTCTCGTCATGATTGACAATCTGAAAACCGTGTGTGCGAATTTCGGATTGGCAAACGACAGCAGCGAGTACAAAATCATCACCGAGGCGTTCCTCTACAAGTACCTCAACGATCGTATGATCTACGAGCTCAGCAAGCTTGATCAATTTGCGGACTGCCACGATGTCCAATCCGTCGAGGGGCAGTACCGTAATCTTGATGCAGAACGCCGCGAAATGCTACCGTATGAGCTCGGCACCACGGCCATCATCCGACCCGAGTGGATGGTGTCATCACTGTATAACCAGAAGGACAAGGACGATTTCGCGAAAACATTCGACGCGGCGCTGATTGGCATCGCGCAGGACAATCTCGACGTGTATTCGGTGAAGGCCGGAGCGGAATCGATTACCTTGTTCCAAGGCGTCTCCCGATTCATCGTGGAGGAGAACAAACGCAACGGTTTCTGTTCGGCACTGATCGGCGCGCTAGTTGACTTCAGCTTCGCCGACGTGTTCTCGCAGGGGTACGACTTCTTTTCGCAGGTGTTCGAATATCTCATCAAGGATTACAACAAGGATTCCGGCAGCTACGGCGAATACTTCACCCCCCACGCCATCGCGAACATCATGGGGCGCATTCTGGCTCCTCAAGGAGACTCCAATGTGACCATCTACGATCCGGCTGCAGGTTCGGGCACGCTGGTGCTCGCATTGGCCCATCAGGTGGGTGAGGGCAATTGCACGGTGTATACGCAGGATCGCTCGCAGAAGGCCAATGAGTTCATGCGGCTGAATCTGATTCTCAACGGACAGGTCGATTCGCTGGCGAACGTGGTGCATGATGATACACTCGTCTCTCCCGGACATCTGAGCTATGACGGCAAGTCGTTGAAGACCTTCGACTATATCGTGAGCAATCCGCCGTTCAAAGCCGATTTCTCCGCAAGCCGCGACCTGCTGGCCTCGGAAAAGTTCGGCAAGCGTTTCTGGGCCGGCGTGCCGAAGGTGCCGGCGAAGCAGCCGGAGAAGATGGCCATCTATCTGATGTTCCTCCAGCACATCATCGATTCGATGAAGCCGGACGCCAAAGCGGCGATCGTAGTGCCGACTGGGTTCCTTACCGCGAAGAGCAAAATCGAATCGGAGATTCGCCAAAACATGGTGGATTCCGGTATGTTACGCGGCGTGATTTCCATGCCGAGCAATATCTTCGCGAACACCGGCACAAACGTGTCTATCATCTTCCTCGACCGTTCCAAGCAGCATGACAACGCACTGCTTATGGACGCCTCGAAACTCGGTGCCAAGGAGAAAATCGGGAAAAACCAGCGCACGGTGCTGTCTTCGGAGGAAATCGAACGCATCGTCTCCACTTTCAATACGCTGGAGGAGCAGGACGATTTCTCCGTGATCGCAAACTACAACGCCATCAAGGAGAAACGCTACTCATTCAGTGCCGGACAGTACTTCGAGGTGAAAATCGAATACGCGGATTTGACTCCGAAGCAGTTCCAAACAGAAGTTGGACGGCGTATGGAACAGCTTCACGCATTGTGGGCAGAGGGAAACAAATTACAGGAAGAAATCAAAGAGCAGATGAAGGCGGTGCACCTTGCGTAAAATCGAGCTGGGCAACGTCCTTCAGCTTCATAGAGGATATGACCTTCCTAACGCCAAGAGAGTGCCCGATGATGTTCCAGTCATTAGTTCGTCAGGAATTTCAGGCTCACATAATACTTCCAAGTGTGACGGCCCCAATGTAATCACCGGTCGATATGGAACGATTGGTGAAGTGTATTATTACGATGGCCCTTGTTGGCCGTTGAACACCACCCTGTATGTGAGTGATTTCAAAGGTAACGACCCTAAATATGTATATTATCTGCTCAAATGTGCCCTGAAGAGATTGATGTTCGGTGAAGGCAATGACAAGAGCACTGTACCAGGTGTGGACCGCAATGTTCTTCACATGCTACAGGTTCCGTTTGAGCCGAGCATCAAGAAACAACGGACCATCTCATCCTTGCTCTCGACCATCGATGAGAAAATCGAGACGAACACGAGAATCATCGCCGAATTAGAATCATTGGCACGCACCATATACGACTACTGGTTCACCCAGTTCGATTTCCCCGACAAGCACGGCAACCCCTACCGTTCCTCCGGCGGAACCATGGTCTATAGCGAACTCCTCAACTGCAATATTCCATCGGGCTGGATAATTAAGCCACTTGGAAATTCAGCACAGCAATGCACCGAAGGCATAACTCCGAACCATTATCCAGATAAGACCTTTGAGTATTACAGCATTCCGGATTTTGACGCTGCTGGTGCGCCATCCCATATGCTCGGTAAAGATATTCAAAGTGGCAAATACAAAATCACCTCCAAAGATCTACTGTTGTCAAAGCTGAACCCTCAATTCCCTAGGCTATGGGACCCTTTTTGCAATTCTTCTGATTCTATTTGTTCTACGGAATTCATCGTTCTACGTCCACTCATCGATTTCGATAAACCGTGGTTTTGGTCTGTACTTGGTTCGAAAAAGTTCCAAGCATTTATGATTTCCAACGCGGTAAGCTCTACTGGCAGTCGCAGCCGCATTCATCCCGAAACGGTATTGGCATATCTAATTCCGTTACCACCGGAGCCAATTCGCAAACAGTACGCCAACAAAATCGACCCTATTTTGCTTTCCATGAAGAAGGCCAAGCAGGAAACTATCCTTCTCACTTCTCTACGCAACTGGCTATTGCCTCTGCTGATGAACGGTCAAGCAATCATCGATAAGTAATGCGCGCGCTGCGACCCTCCGCAGGGGACCCATGGCTGCAACATGCCGATGATTTTCGCGCTTTTCGTTGATATTAGAACATTTGCTCCTCCACTCGTTCGCATTTCTAGTTCCAAGAATCACACTCACCGTACCAAGGTGTATACTCATAGATAAACCAAGACGACAGAATTGCCGACTTGGAAAACTGAAGATGGTGCGCGGGAATCTTACCCATTCCCACGCACCTGCTGGAGGAGCCATGATGATGCTCGACCGCAACACACCATCATGGCACTTTCAGCGAGGAAAATTCCGGATTTGTCCGGAAATCCACCGAACGACCATGAAAGGTTGGTGTCCGATGAACGCGCGACGTAATATCGCAGATGACGGATTCGCACCATGGCTGCTGGAAGGAGCCCTTCTTGACCACGGGTACCCTCGCATCAAGCCTTTACCCAGCACCGTGCCCATGCCCAGGGATCTCGTCCCATTTGACAAGCGAAACAAAACCACGAACAGACACACCTTCATCCACTTCTACGAGGATGATACGAGATTTCGTGCGTTAGCGGCCAATCCCGACCGTTATATCCCCAAGCTACGCGAGTTCGACGGCGTTATCGCCCCTGACTTCTCGCTATATTGGAATGCGCCGTTGCCTGTACTGCAAGCCAACGTGTATCGCAGTCGCGTCATCGGGCACTATCTTCAGCGCGCCGGACTGCCAGTTGTTCCGAATGTTCGCTGGGGAGACGAACGAACCTTCGATTTTTGTTTTCGTGGCATAGCGCAGCACAGCATGGTCGCCATCAGCACCGTGGGTTGCATTTCCTCGCGCAAAGAGAAGCAACTGTTCTCTTTAGGCCTTGACGCTATGATGGCCACGCTGAAACCCTCTCGCGTAATCGTCAATGGAATTATGCCGGCGGAGGTATTCGGCCGGCATTGGAGAGATGCGGAATTCCGTACTTACGCTTCATGGACCCACCGCATGAAGGAGCATCGCTATGGGAACCGGTGAAGCAGGAGTCTACTACACCTCAGGCGGGAGCAATCGAGTACATCATCAGGCATTGATACACAGTATCGATGGGGTGTTCACGCATGATCCCAGAACCGGCCGGCCACGGAAGATGCGCAGCGGCGGACACGGGCAGGCAAACATCGACCTGCTCACTCAATACGGATTCACTTTTCACATCGATAAAGTGTATCCCAATGGAGTGCGGCGAGGACGAGTAACCGGCCATGCCGCTAAGAGAAAGCGCGACCGCGCCGAACAGATGTGGTTCCCAAGCCAATGGAGTGTGGAAGACATCGTCAAGGCCGGTGAATATGTCAGCGGATTGAAGTCCAACCGTCACAAACCGGAAGGAATCATCCTGTGGGGTACCTATAAAGGCGTTCGTGTAGGAATCATCAAACGCAACGGGCAGATTCAAACCATATTCCCGTTTCTCAACAGAAAGTCACCTCAAGACGAAAGGAAGGCGATGAACATGGATATTCGCCGATCCATCAAACAGCGTGCGGACACGGTTGATGAGGATGACATCATGGTTGAACGGTCTTGGAAAGATATGGTTGTCGCCTGCGTCAGCGATGTACCGGATACCATCAAGTTCATCGATACCCAGTGCTCCGCCGATGAGCTGTCTTGGCTCAGCGAAGTATTCGACGAACTTGTCGAGCAAACGCAAAACCCCGAACTCATTCTTTCGTTACGCAACGCCATCATTCGAAATCCGGAAGAGGACAAACGCTACTATCTTATGGACAATCTGGATGAAGCATTCGATGCTTACGGCGATTACGCCGTGAAATCGGCGTATCGCAAAGCAAAGGACGGTATATCCCTGTGAAGAAAAACGATGTGGTGAATCTCATCAAATACCACATGGACCACAATGAGGCCGGATTCATCCAGCAAGCGCGCAAAATCGCCAGTGATTTTCAGACTTCCGGTGACGTGATACTCAGTCAATACGTGAACGCGCTAATCGCCAACGCCAATGCGGTCAGTCCGCAATCCCACGGTTTCGCCAATGCCATTCCCGATGCCGCGCGTGTAGTCACCCTGGATGACGATCCGCTTCCTCTGCCTAACGCAATACGCGATGACCTGCGAGGCATTATCAATGCTGTGGGCAATGCTTTCGGGGTGAATCGTTTCCTGTTCCAAGGCGCACCCGGAACAGGGAAAACGGAATCCGCCAAGCAGATGGCACGTATCCTCTCCCGAGACCTGTACATGGTGGAAACCAGCTTGCTCGTTGACAGTAGGCTTGGCCAGACAGCCAAAAATATCAATACCCTGTTCCAGCAAATTAATGAGCTCGCCCACCCAGATAAGGTCATCATCCTGTTCGATGAGATCGACACCGTAGCGTTGGATCGGATGAACTCACACGACGTGCGTGAGATGGGACGCGCGACGTCCTCGATCCTCAAAGGTTTGGATTCGCTCAACCGTGACGTGACGCTTATCGCCACCACCAATCTGTATGATGCCTTCGATCCGGCGCTTCGCCGCCGGTTCGATGCCACCGTTGATTTCAACCGATATACAGAAGAGGACCTTGCCGCGGTTGCGGAGACGCTAATGCAGCATTACGTGAACAAGCTTCCCCATGCTACACCGAACAAGCGGCTGTTTTCCAAGATTATCGCCCTTATGCCCCAGATACCCTATCCAGGCGATATGAAGAATCTTATTCGTACAAGTCTTGCGTTTAGTTCGCCGGACAGCAGCACCGATTATTTACGCAGATTCTATGCCTCGGCGCTTGGACACGAGCCGAACAACCCTACCGAGTTGCGAGCGGAAGGCTTCACGCTCAAGGAAATCGAAGCGCTGAGCGGTGTATCAAAAAGTACCGCTGCGCGGAAAATCGTGGAGGTGTAATACACCGTGAACGCTCTTTTGGAACTTCAAAAACCTTTTGACGCTCGCCCCGGATCCGGATCCGGCGGCCCTGCACGAATTCCAACGGGAAAGCAAGTGACCGCTGCCAAGCTCTTATCCTTAGCAGATGAGCTGCATCAAACACTCGACGCATGGCCCAAAGATTTGATTATTGGCGACTACATTCTTATCGAGGCCCATTATCGCGATGTCGTGGCCAAGAGTAACCGCGTTATGCGTCTGCTCCGTCAAACCCCGGACACCCCGGTCAATAGTTCCGTCGTCGGCGCACGCTTAGAAAAAGGCGACGACGGTTTGCCTCATCATGTCATCACATATTGCGTTCCTTCGGGAACCATCGAAGACACCATCGACCTTTTGCATCGTTATGCCAAATATTTTCTCGAAGATGCACGATTCGCCGGAACCATCGACTCGGCGGCTCTTGACCTGTTCAACAAGAGCAAGCAGAACATGCCTGACGGCCTGTATAAGACCGAATTCGCACAAACCGTGAAAGACTCTTATTACGTTCGTGCCTTCTCTCTTCCGCAAACACCGGTCGACGATTCTACAGGTTCGTTCATAACCTTATTTGATACCGGAATACTGACCGCAGAACAGTTGCTGACGAAGTTGGAACTATCTCCCACCGATTATCAACTCATTGACAAACTGACATTCATCGCCAACACCGAAACGGTTATCAATCGAATTCGCCGGGCCGCTCCATATCTCATAGCAATGTCCACGACGGTTGGGGATTTCGCGCAAGAGCCACGATTCCAGCCGCACCCATCCAGCAGACAAGCGCCTTTGATCCCCGCTCCTTCCAACGAGCCTACCATCGGGGTCATCGACACCGGCTTCGACGAAACATCGTACTTCGCCGAATGGGTGACATATGACAACCGCCTCAAGGAACTCGACATGACCGAGGAGGATATGCAGCACGGTACCGAGATTACCTCCATTATCGTGGATGGGCCGGCTCTGAATCCTTGGCTGGATGACGGGTGCGGACGGTTCCGAGTCCAGCACTTTGCCATTGCACGCGCGACCGCAAACAGTGCGCTGACCATCATGGAACAAATCGATGAAATTGTCAGAGACAATCTGAATATCAAAGTCTGGAACCTGTCTCTCGGCACAGATACTCAGATTCCCGAAAACTTCGTTTCCCCTATCGCCGCCCTATTGGATACACTCCAGTTCAAGTATGATGTGATATTCATCGTATCCGGCACAAACCTACCGAAGGACACTCCCCCTCGCACCCACATGCGCATCGGTTCTCCTGCCGACTCCATCAATTCGTTGGTGGTCAACGCCTGCGACAGCACGGGATCAGCTGCGGATTACTCGCGAAGAGGGCCAGTACTTGAGTTCTTCCATAAGCCGGATATCGCCTACTATGGCGGTGATAAGGACATACCCATGCGAGCGTGGTCCACACAAGGAATCGTCAAGGATACTGGCACGTCTTTGGCGGCACCTTGGATCACACGTAAAATCGCCTACCTCATATATGTAATGGGGTTTTCTCGTCAAACCGCCAAGGCGCTGCTTATCGATGCCGCCGCCACCTGGAGCATGCATGACGAAGATAGTTGGCGGACCCTCGGATTCGGCGTGCCTCCGATTCGTATTGAAGATATCCTTGAGACGCCGAACAATGAAATCCGATTCATTGTTTCCGGCATTTCCGAATTGTATGAGACATACCAAATTCAGTTGCCGGTCCCAATCGACAACAAAGGCAGGCATCCGTTCATGGCCCGCGCCACGCTCTGTTATTGTCCCCAATGCGATCGTCATCAAGGGGTCGACTATACAAAAACCGAACTGGACCTTCATTTCGGCAGAGTGAAACCACCATCAGCAAAGAAGTTGAAAAAGAATCCTGATGCCAAATCGACCATTGAATCCGTCAATGGCAATGCGCAGGCAGGATCGCAACAAATCAACTTACCCGAAGGTGCAGCTCGTCCACGATACCGGAAATGGGATAACGTCAAACACATCTCTGATATTGAGAAAAACCGATTTGCAGCACGAAAAACCTATACTCCGCAAGGATTTTGGGGCATATCATTACTAGCCAAAGAGCGCTGGGAACGCAAGGCCGAGGATGGACCGCGCTCCTTGCCTTTCAGCGTGGTCGTTACCCTCCGCGAGATGGAAGGCCGCAACCGCATTGAGGACTTCAAGCGAGAGTGCATGGCTTGGGGATGGCGAGTGGACGCCATCACCATCGAGAACCGAGTTGATATCTACAACGAGGGAGAACAAGAAATCGACTTCGAATAATCGCCTATCTTCACTGGGGCAAACTGCTACATGACCGGCAATCTCTCCGATTTGCGGTAGCCAGACACGTACCGCCCAGTAATGCTATCCGGATTGGCCGCGACTTGTTCCGGAGTTCCGGTGGCGACGATGCGTCCGCCACTTTCTCCGCCGCCCGGCCCCATATCGATAATCCAATCCGCATTGGCAATCACGTCGAGGTCATGTTCGATGACCACGACGGTCGCGCCGCTCGCCACGAGCCGGTCGAACACGCCCAGCAGCACGCGAACGTCGAGCGGATGGAGGCCGATGGTCGGCTCGTCGAACACGAATACCGCGTTCAACTGGGCCTTGCCCATTTCGCTGGCGAGTTTCAGCCGCTGGGCTTCGCCGCCCGAAAGCGCCGGGGTCGGTTCGCCGAGCGTCAGATAGCCGAGACCCAGATCGTGCAGGGTGGTCAGACGTGCGTGAACCTTCTTGAGGTCGCTGGTCACGGCCAGCACCTGGTCCACGCTCATTGCCATGAGTTGGGGCAAACTCAACGAAAGGCGAGATTCTCCCTTAACCGCACGCCGAATCGCGTCGGCTTCGGGCGCGTACCGGGAGCCGCCGCAATCCGGGCATTCGATGGTCACATCCGGCAGGAACTGCACGTCGAGCGAGATCGAACCGGTGCCGTCGCACGTGGGGCAACGCAGTCTGCCGGTGTTGTACGAGAAATCGCCAGCCTTCCAGCCGCCCGCATTGGCGTTGTCCGTGCGGGCAAAGGCGCGCCGCAATTCGTCGTGAATATCGGCATAGGTGGCCACAGTGGAACGCACATTTGCGCCAATCGGCGTGGCGTCGATGAGATTCGCGCGATTGATGCCCTCGGCTTTAAGCTCGCATACGTGTTCCGGCAACCGCTCCCCCGCCGCCTGCGCTTTGAGCGCGGGAATCAGCGATTCGAGCACCATCGTGGTCTTGCCGGAACCGGAAACGCCGGTCACCGCCACGAGCCGGCCGCGCGGAATATCAACGTCCAGCGGCTTGACCGTATGCAGCTGGCTGGTTGTCATGCGGATGTGGCCAAGGCTGAACACCTGTGATTCAGCCACACGCTCACGTATACGCGCGCTCACCTGATCAGATAAGAACGGCGTAATGCGACTGATTGGATTCGCCGCCACCTCGCCGACCGTGCCTTGCGCAATCACATGCCCACCTTCGGCACCGGCAACCGGCCCCATCTCGATGAGATGATCAGCGGCTTTGAGCACACGCACGTCATGGTCCACGACCACCACGGAATTGCCGTCCGCCACCAAGTCATGCATCACGCCGAGCAGCCCGTCCACGTTCGAGGGATGCAGACCGATGGATGGCTCGTCGAGCACATACAGCACGCCGGTGGTGCGGTTGCGCACGGCCCGGGCGAGCTGCACACGTTGGCGTTCGCCGGTGGAAAGCGTGGCGCCGGCGCGGTCAAGCGCCAGATAGCCGAGACTCAGATCCAGCAGCCGTCGGGCCACATCCAGGAACGATTCGCAGATGTTGGTGGCCATCGGCCGCATGTCGGGGCGCAGGGATTCCGGCACTCCGCGCACCCAATCCGCCGCCGTGTCCAAGGTCATCGCGCCGGCTTCGGCCAGGTTCAGCCCGCGCACATGCGGGGCCCGGGCGGCGGCGCTCAGTCGGGTACCTCCACAGTCGGCGCATGGTCCCTCCTTGAGGAACCGGGCCACGCGCTTCAGACCTTTCTCGTCCTTGGCCTTGGCGAGCGCATTCTCCACCGTGTACACGGCGTTGAAGTAGGTGAAGTCGAGTTCGGCGAAATCGTTGCCTTTCTTCGGCTTGTAAAGGATGTGCTTTTTGACGGCTGGCCCGTTGAATACGATGTCGCGCTCCTCGGGCGTGAGCTCGCTGAACGGCACGTTGGTACGCACGCCCATTGCGCCGCACACCTGCTTCATGAGGCCCCACATGAGCGAGCCCCATGGCAGCACCGCGCCGTCGTCGATGCTTTTCGACTCGTCCGGGACCAGGGCCGCGCGGTTTACTTCGCGCACGATGCCGGTGCCGGAGCAGGTCGGGCAGGCGCCGGCCGAGTTGAAGGCGAGCGATTCAGCACCGGGCGCATGGAATTCCTTGCCACAGCTGACGCAAGTAATGGGCAGGCCGGCCGCCACGTTCAGCGTCGGTTCGTTGCGCGCCCCGCAATGCGGGCACACGTGCGAGGCGACGCGGGAAAACAGGAGTCGCAGGCTGTTGAGCAATTCGGTCATCGTGCCGAACGTCGAACGGATGCCAGGCACCGTGGGCCGCTGGTGCAAGGCCAGCGCGGCCGGCACGTGCAGCACTTCGTCCACCTGGGCGCGGCTGGCCTGGGTCAGGCGGCGTCGCGTGTACGTGGACAGCGCCTCCAAGTAGCGCCGCGAACCTTCCGCATACAGCACGCCGAGCGCCAGCGAGCTCTTGCCCGAACCGGAGACACCGGCCACGCCCACCAGTTCACCCAGCGGAATGTCAATGTCGATGTTCTTGAGGTTATGTACGCGCGCCCCGCGCACCTCAATCGCCTGCGGCCGTTGATCGCTGCTCATACTCGGCACTGCTCCGCCACCACCTTACTGTCTGACCTATTATCAAGCGTCACGCCGTTACCTCTTTCTCGACCTCGCCCTAGACCGCCGCCGCACGAGCTTCATGGTCTCCAGTATCATCACGACCAACGACGGCAGCCGAGAGGCTTTCGCTATTGAGCACCGCCTCTCGCATGCAGTTCGCCGCGTCATTACCGAGACTATCCGCGTTTAGCATAATGAGTTCACGGACGGCGGGCATAATGGCAATAGAAGTCCGCCCACATCAAAGGAGGCCGAGGATGGAACTGCGAGTCCTGCGATATTTTTTGGCGGTTGCCGAGGAAGGCAATATCACGTGGGCCGCGCAGTTGTTGCGTATTTCCCAGCCGACGCTCTCCCGCCAACTCAAACAGTTGGAAGAGGAACTGGGCGTCACGCTGTTCGAACGCGGCAGTCATACCATCACGCTCACCGAGGAAGGCCGGCTGCTGCGAGAGCGTGCGCAGACCATCGTTTCGCTGGCGGACAAAACCGAGTTTGAATTGAAGCAATCCGGCAACGACCTCAGCGGTGAAATCGCCGTGGGCTGCGGCGAAGTGCGCGGCATGACATTGCTGTCCCAGCGCATGGCCGCATTCCGCGAACGGCATTCCAACGTGCGATTCCGGGTGACCAGCACCACATCGGACATTATCCAGGAACAAATCGAGCAAGGTCTCATGGACTTCGGCCTGCTTACCGATCCGGTGGATGTCGGCCAATACGAGTTCCTGCGCACCGGCATTACAGAGCACTGGTCAGCAATGGTTCCCGGAAACCACCCGCTGGCGGAACACGAATCGTTGACCCCGCAGGATCTCAAGGATGTGCCGCTGCTGTTCCCGATGCGCACGCCCGTGCACAATCTGCTGCTGAACTGGTTCGGACAATACGCCGATCAGGCGAGAGCGAACATCGCCGGCTACTGCTCACTGACCAACAACGCCGCCGTCATGGTGACCAATGGATTGGGTATTTTCCTAGGGTTAGATTTGGGCATGTGCTACCCCGGTGTTCGCGCCATACCGCTCTCCCCCGCCCTGCAAACCGGCTCGGTTATCGTCTGGAAGAAGCAGGCCTCGACCTCGCCAGCCGCCGCAGAATTCGCTCGATTTCTGCTGAGCTGAGGCTGCTGAGACACGTTGCACCAAAGCTCAGATCTTTCAGGCCCGTCCATCATAGGACTGACTTTCGGAGGGCATCACGAGACGGATGAACTCATCCATACCAGGCACCGTGAATGCAATCCGACCACGTTCCGGAGAATACACCAATCCCAATTCAATCAAAGACAAGCGAATCGAAGATAAATCAGACACGCTACGATTCATGAGTTTTGCAACCTGAGCCGAGGTGCAAGTCTCGCCAATTGCAGCCATCGCGGCGAGATATTCACGGCCTAGAGGCGTAGCACGCTGCCACCGCGACACATACAATCCTTGATCCAGCTCTGCACGAGCGACCGTCTCCCCCTTTTCCACAGCGCTCACAGAAATCGGATTAGAGTCCGACGCATCCCACGAGGCCTTGCCGTATGCCTGAATGAAATACGGATACCCATGTGATAAATCCACCAAACGCGCCAACGCCTCATCATCAAATGAATACCCAAGTTCGCGTGCCGGTTTCTGGAATCCGTCGGCCACAGCCGTATCGTTCAGCCGTCCAATCGGCCGATATTCAAACAGCCGTTCAGCATAGGAGCGCGCTTTGGTCAGCACACCCGGCAGATTCGGCAAACCGGCTCCGATGACATAGAACGGCAAATTACGTTGTCCCATCTTGTGCTGCACGGTAATCAGCGTCATCATCACTTCGGCAGACATGTCCTGAAACTCATCCACGAACAGGAACAGACCCAGACCATTATTCTTAAGCTCCCCGGCAAGCCCCTCAATAAGGAGTTCAAGCTTGTCCGAAGATGTTCGGACAGCCTTTTTCTCCTCGTCGGCATCACTCAGTTCAACAGTTGCCGAGCCAAGCACAAAATCCAGCGAAATCGATTCGACGTGAGAGAACACATCAGACAATCGCCGCCTCACGTCAGGCTTCCTGACGCGCATAACGGCCAAAGACATCTCATGAAGCAACTCATCGTATTCGGCCGTGGCATCGCCATTCGCCTCGATCTGCACTGTGACCATGCCCTGGCTGGACGCCATGTCATTAAGTTTGAGCAGCAGCACCGTTTTTCCCATGCCACGCAATCCGCTGTATACAACGCCCCGATCCAGCAAACCAAGTTTGGTTCGAGCAATCATTCGATTCATCAATTCAAGGTCATGAGTACGGCCGACCAATTCCGGCGGCTGCTTGCCCGCACCAGGCATGAACGGATTCAATGAATGCAACGGCAGTTTTGAGATATCAGCGTCCATTATTTTCCTCCGAAGCGCTTGGATTACAGTCGATGTTCTTTTATTGTATCGGACTTTATAGGCCTTTATCCCCATGTATCCATTGTTTTGGTCCTGTTTTTGGCTTTATATGCCTGTATCTATTCCGTGTCAGCTCTGCACCTATTCCGACTTCGAGAACAAGTATGAATAAGGCGACAGCCGGAAGAGATTGGCTGCCGCCTGATGGGCATGGGTATGGATTCAGAGCAGCGAATCCATACCGCTGAGAATGGGCGACGGCAGGAGGAACCGCCGTCGCCCACGTATGTTTATTCGGCGTCCGACTCGGGCATATCCGCAGCGGCCGGCACAGTCACGCCAGCGGCAGTGCCAGAATCGGCCCCAGCGACAGCACGGCGACGGCTCGCAAACCGCCTGATGGCAATCGCCTCAAGTCCAACCAGCGCCACACCCAGCACCACGTCAGCCATAATCATCGCGATCTGCCATGCGGGCATTGGATCGGCGGGCTCGCCGTCCGCGTATCGCCAGCTGTTGACGGCCGTGTACAGGATGTTGTGCGCGGCCCGGCGCATGGCGATCACGGAGGTGGCGGAGTGATCGGTCACGTGGTTGGTGGTCTCGGTGGAGGCGAGCATGATGTCGGTGTATCCGCGAATCGCCTGGTCGGCGGTCTGGTAGCCGTAGTTCAAGCCGGAGAAGTAATCGGTTTCCAGCATGCCCTTGAAGCCCCATTCCTTGCGCAGTACGGTCTGGTTCAGACCGACATGCGCGCTGGCGTAGGTGTTGCCGATGTAGTTGAACGCGCCCATCATGGCCTGGGCGTCACCGTCGGCCTTGACGACTTCCTCGAACGGACGCAGGTAGATTTCGCGAATCGCCTGCTCGTTCGACCACGTGCACAGTTGTCCGTTACGCTCGGTTTCCTGCTCGTTCAAGGCGAAGTGCTTGGTGAAGGCGTACACGCCACGGTCGGCCGCGCCAAGCACCTGCTCGGTGGCGAGTCCGGCGGTCAGCACGGGGTCTTCGGAGAAGTATTCGAAGTTGCGGCCGCCGAATGCCGAACGATGGTTGTTGATGGAGGGCGCATACCAGCCGGATACCTGCATTTCATGGGCCATGTCACCGATGGTTTCGCCGTATTGGCGGGCCAAGTCCTTGTTCCACGAGCAGGCGAGCGCTATGTTGGAGGGCAGACCGATGGAGCTTACGCCGGTGAAATTGTCTTTCAGGGCCGCCGGACCGTCCACATCCGACAGTCGGATCTTGCCGATGGATTTGATGGCCGCGTTCTGATAGCCGCCGTTGGCGATGATGTTGTCCATCTCGTCGAAGGTGAGCTGGTCGAGCAGCTGGCCCCACTGTGCGTCGTCATAGTCCACGCCGCGCAGATCCACGAGCCTCAGTCCGTTGTCTGCGCCGGTGGTCGGCATCTGGTCGTCCGCATTGTCAAATTCGGCGGGATCGTAGTTGCCGATGTTGTAGAACGTGGATTTCACGTCGTCCGACATGCTGTAGTCGGTGGGTGCGGCGGTGGCTTCGTCATAGTTGGCGAAGCCGTTCGCACGACTCAGGTAGGTCACATCGCCTTCCGCGTCATCGAACACATTGGTGGCCACGATGGCATCGCCGTTATGCGTGTTGCTGTCGGAATCGTAGGCGATGGTTTCCGGCACATTGACCGTTGCCGAATCGATGACGTCATGCGAGTTCTCGTTGATGGACACCGTGTAATCGCCGGCTTCCAGCACGTAGGCCTTGGCGTGCTGATAGTCGTAGGATGCCATGTCATCGTCGTCGAATTCGATGCGCACGGTTTCGGATTCGCCGGGTGCGAGTTCACCGGTTTTCTCATAGGCCACGAGATTAGCGGTGGCCTTTTCGATGCCTCCGTTGATGTATGGCGGGTTGTAGTAGACCTCGACCACGTCCTTGCCGGCCGTATCGCCGGCGTTGGTCACAGTCACGTCGAACGAGACCACGCCGTCAGCGTAGGTTACGTCGCCCATCTGCTGGCTGAAGGTGGTGTAGCTCAGGCCATAGCCGAACGGGTAGGTTACGGTTGCGTCGTAGTCGATTAGTCCTTCTGCCGCAGCGGTCTCGTAGAACCGGTAGCCCACGTAGATGCCTTCCACGTAGTTGACGAACTTCGGCGAGCGCACGCCGCGCGCGGATTCGACTTCAAATTCGGAGACATTGTCGTACTGGAAGGCACCGAAGTTGTTCCAGTTCGGGGTCTGAGTCAGGTCGCCGACAAAGGTGTCGGCGGTGCGGCCGGAGGGGTTCACGTCACCGGTCAGGACCTCGCCGAGTGCCGTGAAACCGGCTTGGCCGGGGTGCGGCGCCCACAGCACGGACTTGATTTGCGGGTAATCGTTGAGGAATCCGAATTCGAAAGCGTTGGCGCCGTTGTAGATCAGCACCACGTTCTCGAAGTTCGCGGCGACCAGGTCGATCATGTTCTTTTCGCTCTGGCTGAGTTCAAGATAATGGGAGCCTTCGGGGAAGTCCTGATAGTCGGAGGAGTTGTCGTTGTAGGTCACGCCGTCCGCATTCATGTCGGTGGGCAGGTCGAGACCTTCGCCGCCGACGCGGCCGATTACAATCATGGCGGTATCGGAGAAGTCTTTGGCATCGTTGATGAGCGAGTCGGTGTAGGTGTCCGCGGGAGGCTCGGGCAGTGTCCAGTCGGCCGCGGTCACGGCGATGACGCCACGTTCAGTGCTGTAATCGGTGTAGAACTTGGTGAGTTCGTCGTTGGTCCGGTAACCGGCATTGTGCAATCCGTCGAGCAGCGAGGTGGTGTCGTAGGCGTCGGAGAGTGCGCCTGAACCGGTGCCGCCGTAGATGGGGTTCGTGGAGGCCCAGCCGAATACGTTGATGTTGCCGGCTGCGAGCGGCAGCATCCCGTCATTGTTCTGTAGCAGCGTGATGCCCTCGCGCTCGATGTTGACGGCGAGCTGGTTGGTCTTGCAGATGGTTTCAGCCGTCAGCTCATGTTTGGTGGCGGTGGCCATCGTGATCATATTGCTCAACGGGCCGGTCAACATCATGGTGATGGATACGACGGCGGCCACGCCGACCACCACCCACGAGGTGGAGTGGGTCAGTTTGCGTGCGGCCGTGTTCCGCACGGTCCGGCGGTTGACCGCCACCGTGACAACGATGGCGAGTACCAGAAATACCGCAAATGCAATCAATTCGGTCTGGATGGATTGGACGACTGCGATGACGTCATCCATATTGATTTCCAGCATAGTTTCTCCTGTTCTTCGCGCCTGTGCGACGATTCGCAAAGCCTTGGAATCATTGGGATTGTGAGCTGTTCACATTGTTGTGAACGCCATGCCATCATTGTGCGGGATTTACCAGCGGCGCGACAATGTTCGCCATGCATAGGATAGTATGCGCGTTATGCATAGCTACACCACAAGCATGCCTGAACACTAATAATTCCAAGGGTTTATAAGCCTCATACCAAACCTTGCAATGCGCACGACCTCACTGATCCGGCCCTAACCTGTCGTTTTGCCCGCATAATCTGACGCCATCGCCAATCGATGCAGCCCTCATCGCACCAGTACAATGGCTTCACATCCACTCGCAAAGAGGAGGTGCCATGAACAGCGATTCCATCAAGGACATGACGTCGGAGAATCTCCCGACCCCGTCATTCGACCTGCACACGTTACGCATGTTTTTTGGCAATCGCGGAGGAATCAAGCATTTCCTCGGCTGCCGACCTATTGCAAATGTCTCAGCCTGCGTTGTCCCGGAATCTGAAGAAGTTGGAACAGGATCTGGGCGTCACGCTTTTCACCCGCGAAGCACGCGGCATCAAGCTGACGCCCGAAGGCGCGTTCGTGGGGGAGCGAGCGCAGGCTATGGTGGCGATGGCAGATCGTATGGAACGTGAGTTGCATACGGTGCATAGTCGGCTGACCGGATCCATTGCCATTAGTTGCGCCGAGACACTCAGCATGAGCCTTCTGGCCGAATACATTGCCGCATTCCGCACCGCGCACCCTGACGTGCGATGATATTCGCACCATGGGTGCCGCACAGGCCAAACCGCTTATGGAACAAGGCAAGTTGGATGTGGCGCTGCTGTTCGAGCCTGTGGATGTGGATCGATACGACTATGTGCGTGTGGAATCACGCGACCGCTGGGGCGCATTGATGAGCGCCGACCGTCCTCTGGCAAGCAAGCCGTTCATCCGCCCGAAGGACCTTGACGGGCAAGCGCTGATTCTTCCCGACCGTGACGCGGTCCGCAGTTTGGTGGTGAGCTGGCTTGGCGATTGGGCCAATGCCGTCACAGTCGCGGCCACCGCGAATTTCCTCTCGAACGCAACGGTTCTGGTACATGCAGGAGTGGGCATCATCATCGGTATCGATATACCGACTCATGATGCCCATCTGCGTTTCATACCATTACGGCCCAAACTTGAGAACAGCACGCTCATCGCATGGAAGAAAGGACGCCCCGCCAGCCCCCGCAGTAAGCGCCTTCGCCGATTTTCTCCGAGCCGACTCATGATTGAAGGCACCAATCGGCGATGTCATTGACGCGGGAGCCTTCTGAACAGCGAGACTCGGATGGGCAGCAGCACGAGCAGAACGGCAGCGAATGCACATGCCACGCCGGCGGCGCTATCATCAACGTGGCGGCCGGCCGGAGAACTCCGGACGTGGTCCAGCAGATCAGGCAGCGCTACCCCTCCATCCCACTGCTCGCCAGCGGCGGTTCGACCGATGAATCCACGGCCGAAACCATCGCGGCCGGTGCGAACGCGCTGACCTGGACTCTGCCGAGCGCGCAGGAGATGCAGAGCTCGATGATGATGCGCTATCGCGGCGAACATGCTTTCGACCCACGCCGAGGCCAGGGCCGCGTCTTGGCCACGCTCAGGGAATCCGACCAAACCAGCCAGAAGGACTTGGCCGCGACGTTCGGCATGAGCCGTCAGGCCATGGCCGAGCTGTTGAAGAAGCTGGAGGCCAGCGGCCATATCAGCCGCCGTCCGTCCAGGCGGGACAGCCGCGTCATGATGGTCAACCTCACCAACCAGGGCCGCAAGGCCGCCGACCTGCTGGGCAAAGCGCCCGACCAGACCTCCTCCATGCTGGACTGCCTCAATGAAACCGAGCTACAAACCCTACACGGCTACCTGCAGCGCATCATCGACACCTCCTCCGACGACCTACCGACCTCGACCGCTGAGGATGTCAAAAAGCATGAGCTGCTTATCGAACACCTCAAGCGCAGGCACATGCCGGCCGACCGCGCATAGTTTGCGAACAGCCCGCACGACTTGTGGCCACATAAGCATACGGCCGCACAACAGTTCAGCCGCACAGTCATCCAGCCCTCCCCTTACAAGCACGTCCAATTCACCATTTACACGGCATTTTGCACCAAAACCCCATTTTGAAATGCGGCATTTTGCACATACAAGGCAGAAAATGCTACTCTCATAAGGGATTCGGAAAGGAACTGCCATGCTTGAGCGCAAAATCTCGGACGATCTGCTGGAATGGAAGCGGAGCGGTACCGGCAAAGCACTGCTGCTGACCGGCGCTCGCCAGATCGGCAAGAGCTACGCGGTACGCGAGTTCGCCAAGCACGAATACGCCCATTACCTTGAAATCAACCTGTACGAGAACAAGCAGGCGGCCCGCGCGCTCGCATCGGCGAACGACGTGCAGGAGTTCATCAGCCGCCTTACCTTGTTCTCACCTTCAACGCTCATTCCCGGTGATACGTTGATTTTCATCGACGAGGTGCAAGAGGCACCGGATGTAATGACCATGGTCAAGTTTCTGGTGGCCGATGGTCGTTTCGATTATGTGTTCTCCGGTTCCATGCTCGGCACTGAGTTCAAGGGTGTACGCTCCTACCCCGTTGGCTCGGTCATCGAAAAAACCATGCGCCCCATGGATTTTGAAGAATTCTGTTGGGCCATCGGCGTACAGAAGTCGACACTTGAAAACATCCGAGAATCCTGCCGGTCGGCCACGCCAATCGACCAGTACATTCACGATGCGATGATGACGAACTTCCGCACCTATCTGGTAGTCGGCGGTATGCCGGAAGTCGTGCAACGTTTTCTGGACACCAAGGGTGATTTGGCGGCTGTGCGCGCGGTGCAGAACGAGTTGAACCGGCAATATCGCCACGATATTTCGCAGTACGCAGGCAATCGCGCATTGCAGGTGCAGGAGATCTTCGACCAGCTCCCCACTCAGCTGATTGACGGTAACGGCAGATTCGCCGTCTCCTCCATCAGCCCCGGTGCTCGGTACGACCGCAATCAGAAGGATTTTCTTTGGCTTGTCGATGCGGGTGTGGCATTGAAAACCAACTGCGTCACCGAGCCGAAATCACCATTGAAACGCACGGCGCAATCACCGAAGTTCGAACTGTACCAGTCTGATACCGGTATGCTCATGGCACGATACCCGCAACCGACCGCGCAAGCCGCATACCTTGATGATTCCTCACCGAATCTGGGTGCCATCTACGAGAACGTGATTGCTCAGGAGCTGACGGCGCAAGGCATTCCGCTGTATTACTACATGGCAAAGAAACATGGTGAAGTCGATTTCATCGCTGACACGAACGCCGATTCTGTGATGCCGTTCGAGGTCAAGTCGGGGCGCAGCTACCGCATGCACGCCGCCATCGACGCCGTATTGGCCAATGCCGAATATCGCATCTCGCAGGGCGTGGTGCTGTCCCGCTCCAATATTGCGCAGGACGGCGGAACAACCTATCTTCCGCTGTATGCCACGTACTGCTTGCGAGATGTCTGCAATCTGGCCTCACCCTCGACCGTCAGCACCATCGGCGACTTTTCGCTGACGGTGCACCCCGTGTAGGCTTCGCATCGGTGCGCGCTTTACCACTGCGCGCACAGGGCGTTGAAGGCGTCATCGAGGCTCGCGCCAAGCCGGCGGGCCTCGTCGGCATAGGTCTTGGCCGCGCGCACCAGCGGTTCGGGAATCGGCTTGACCCGTTTTACACGCGCCGCGCGGCCGGCACCGGTGTCGATGATGCCGCAGTCGGCGAGTTCGGTGTACGCCTTGGCCACGGTTCCCGGCGCGATGCGCAGATCGTCGGCAAGTTGACGGACCGACGGCAGACGGTCTCCGTCATGCAACGCGCCGACCCGAACCATGCCTTCGATCTGAGCGCGGATCTGCTCATACACCGGTGTCGGCGACGATTCGCGAATCACCAGCCGCAGCTCGTCGCCACCGTTCACGACCGACCCCGAACGTTTCGAGCCGCTTCGGCGCCATCCACAGGCGAACCTTCGCCGGAATCGGCCTACCAGATCGGCACCCCCGGCCGCTACCCCATCGAGCAGCTGCTTATTCCGATCGAGGGCACGGCTTATTACATCGGCGCGACCTGGCTCAAGCCGTTCGCCACGTACGGCGCTTTCGGCATCACCGACGAGGCCCTCGCCCAGTCCGCTGCACAGTACAAGGCACTGCTCGCCGAGTAACAGGTGACCGGTTTGCGTCACCACAATCGTTCAGCGTAAACCGCGTCAGACACATAACAACGTCCGTATGTATGCGAGGGTCTCGTTACGACGCATACATACGGACGTTAAATACCACTGTGGTAAACCCCGTCACACCACGCGATTAGAACCGGATCAACGCCTTAATAACTTTGCGCTGGTCCATGGCCTCATAAGCGTCCTGAATATGGTCGAGGTCATATTCGGCGGTGAACACGCGGCCAGGGTTAATCTCGCCTTTAAGCACCGCATCCAGCAGACCACCGTCAATATCGTAGTGGCGCACGGGAGCTGGGCCGCCCTTGATGCCGACGTTGCCGTAGAACGTGCCTTCGGCGCTGATCTCCACGTCGTGCGGCAGACCCACGCGCCCAATCACGCCGCCACGGCGAACCAGACCAATCGCCGTGTCGAACGACTGCTTGGAGCCCACGCATTCGAGCACCGCGTCCGCACCATAGCCGCCGGTCATTCCTAGCACCTTGTCAATAGCTTCTTGGCCGCGCTCGGGCACGATATCAGTCGCACCAAATTCGCGGGCGAGCGCCGCGCGGTCTTCATGACGGCTCATGGAGATAATGCGCGTGGCACCACGCATCTTGGCGGCAATCACACCGCACAGGCCAACTGCACCATCGCCCATGACCACGGCGGTATCGCCGGGCTTGACCTCGGCAGAAACCGCCGCGTGATAACCGGTGGACATCACATCAGAAATGGTCAGCAGCGATGCGAGCTGTTCATCGGAATAATCTTCCGGTGAACCGGGCACCTTGACCACGGTGCCGTCCGCCTCGGGCACACGCAGGTATTCGGCCTGACAAGCGGAGAAGTAGCCGCCGTGCGGGCACACGGATTCGAAGCCGGCCTTGCATACCGGGCACTTGCCGCAGCTGTACGGGAATGGCACAACCACGAAATCACCTGGCTTAACGGATTCGACCGCCGCGCCAGTCTCCTCGACCACGCCAATGGCTTCGTGGCCCACCTGACTGTGCGCGGTCTGGCCGCTCAGCCCACGGAAGAACCACAAATCGGAGCCGCATACACAGGTGCGCACCATGCGAATCACAATGTCATCATCCTGCTGAAGTGCCGCCTTTGGCACCTCTTCCACGGTCATCTTGCCAGGCTCAACGAAAATCGCGGCTTTCATGGTTTCAGACATATTCACAACTCCTTGTTTCCGGCACCGAGCGATTAGGGCCCGTTATCCTCATGTTCCATTAAACGACAATCGATCTGTATTAGCCAATAGCCATAAACCATGTTGAGCCATACCCACGAGGTATGGAAGCAACCAAGCAATTCATCTACGTGCTTTATCGCCTCACGGCAACCAAGTTCATCGGCATTGCAGAAGTCTCTTGCCGAAATCCACCGCGATAGGCCAATATCCGAGATACTGCTGCCGTTTGTTGTCGCCGCCACGAGTAGGCTAAGGAACCGGCGATGGAACCCGCCTGAACTCGTTTCGAACCGCACACTGCTGATAGTTCCTACACACGATTTGATATTGCATGGAGTCGTTGTGTCTTCAACAGGATCCAGCGGTTTCCGGAAAGGCTATTATGGGTTCGCAATCCCCATCCACAGACGCTAGACCGAGCGTACGTACGGTCACCTCCCCGACTCGCAAACTTCCCGACATTCATCTTGATATTGCGTTAGTCGTCTTCTGCGGCGGCGCCATCGGCACCGCAATTCGCTATGCGTTTGCTCAAATTCCCGCAGCCGGCAGCTTCCATACCGGCACGTTCGTGGCCAACATGCTGGCCTGCTTCTGCTATGCAGGGTTGACCGCTTACTTGGCCGGCTCCTCTCGATTCGGCGCACGCTCCAAGGAATTCGCCAGCCGCGGACTCGGCATGGGCGTATGCGGCGGCCTGTCCACGATGTCGACACTTGCGTTAGAAGGCTTCACCGCGATTTGCGACGGTCAGGCGGCGGCCGGCATCGCCTATCTGCTGGTGACGTTTGTGCTTGGATTGGCTTGCGCAACTGCCGGCGTATGGACCGGGACACATCTGGCCGGCTCTCCATCAGGTGATGCCCAAACTGCCGTATCGACTCGTTCGGCTCATTCGGCCAGCGCCGCGAAGATGGAATCGACTGCGGATCCCGCATCTGCCTCTCACTCTTCTGCCACGATCATGGGAGGCGCACGCTGATGGCATCTGCAATCTTGCCAATTCTGGTATGTCTATGCGGCGGCGTGGGCGCTTCCTGCCGCTATCTGCTGGATGTGACCATCAAAACGTATTGGCAGCGCGCATTTCCGCTCTCCACATTCACTATCAATCTCATTGCCGGTTTTCTAGCTGGATTGGTTGCTGCGCTGGCACTTGGCGGAACATTGGACGAACCGTGGCGTCTGGTACTGGCCACTGGTTTCCTCGGCGGCTTCTCCACGTTCTCGACCGCCATCAACGAAATGGTGACGCTCTTCCGCAAACGCCACTACCCCACCGCAACGGCTTATCTGGCGTTATCTTTAGTAGTGCCGATTGCTGCGGCGGCCTGTGGTTTTCTCGCATAGAAGCGATATTATGCTGCGAGATTGATGGAAAGACGAATGGCCGGAGATGCATGGCATGGCGGACACAGAAGAGAAGAACAAGCAGAACGGGCTCGCCGTGCTGGGCAAGTATGTGGGCGTTTCGGCCACGCAGACCATTGTGGAGTATGCGACGTTCGCGATTTTGCACTTGATTGGCGTACCCTCACAGGTCTCCAACGGCATCGCAGTAGCGTGCTCCGCGACCTACAACTTCGTGATGAACCGCAATGTGACGTTCAAATCGTCCAGCAACTTCACCCGATCGGTGGTGCTGCTCGTACTGCTGTGGATCTGGAACTTCACGTTCAGCGCGCTGCTGATCGGCTGGATGCCGGACGCGACGAGCCTGAGCCCGTATGTGGTGAAATTCATCGCGATGGCCTGCCAGTTCGGCTGGGGTTATCCGTTGTGCAAGTACGTGATTTTTAGGTGGCACATTCCAATTGCTCACTGTCGTTCGCCTTCGGCTATTTGTATTTGGAGCGCTTATCAGAAGAACAGCACAGCAACACCTGCGGCGAAGCACATGAGCAGAATCGATGCCAGGAAGCTGGCGAGCATCGGCTTCTTGCCCTTGGACGCGATGGCCTTGAAGTTCACATTGATGCCGAGCGCGGCCATGGCCATGCCGAGCACGATGTACGCAAAGTCCACAAGCTGCGGGGTGATGGAGGCGATGAGCGGCACGAAGGTGCCGATGATCGAAGCGCCGATGAAGCCGAGCATGAACCACGGGAAGGCCACGGTCTTCTTGCCGGTGTTCTCCACCTCGGAGTGCTTCTTCTCCCACCAGATAGCGATGATGATGGCCGCGAACACGAGCATGAGCACGCGGGAAAGCTTCATGATGGTGGCGATGTCCACCGCGCCGAAAGCGTCGCCGGCGGCGACCGCGTGGGCGATTTCGTGCAGGGAAGCACCGGCGGTGATGCCCAGCTGGTCCTTGGTCATGCCGGTCAGCGGGCCGAGCGCGATCTCCAGCAACGCGAACACAGTACCCATAATGGCTACGATGGCCACGGCCATGGTCACGTCGTTGTCCTTCTCGTCCTGCTTGTCCTCAGGCACCTTGATGGAACCGGCCAGGCCCATGACGGCGGCCGCACCGCAGATGCCGGTGCCACCGGCGGTCAGGATGGCGAGCATCGGGTCGACACCGAGCTTGCGGGCGATGGCATAGCACACGATGATGGTCAGCGTGACGACCACAGCGGCGATCGGCAGACACTTGATGCCCTGTGTGAACAGCACGGCGAGGTTGAGCTTGAAACCGAGCAGGATGATGCCTAGGCGCAGCAGCTTGTTGGAAATCAGGCCAGCGGCGTCCTTGACGCCTGCCTTGCGGCCATCATTGGAACCGACGTAGGCACTGCGGATCGGGAACTGGATGATCATACCGATGAGCAGCGCGATGATAAGCGCGCCGAACAGGCTGAATCCGGGGAACTGCTTGAGCCAGGAGGCGAACAGCGAGGCCAGCAGAGTCAGAACGCCAATAAACAACATGTCAACGGTGGCAATGCGCTTCCACCATTTTGTACAGAACTCTTTCACGGTGTCTATTGAATCTCAAGTGTTTACATCGGTCAAATCATTGCCACTGCGAGAACGAGACCGCCAATGGCTCACGATCCTCCTGCACGCGTGCAATCTGCTCGCGCGTATCACGCCATAATCCATCAGCTGGCACTCCCCTGTCGGCTGCCAGTCGCCTGCATACACGTGATAAATAAGCGTGTGTCCGGCACGTCCCGGCTGTGCACGGCGTTCCGCGAACGCGCATTCCTCTTATCTATTGGAAAGCAACACTAGCGCATCCAGGCCGGAAGTCGTGGTACATATCCATATCCTGCTGCGGTTATAGAAAATCCCCTCCGAGGAAACTCGGAGGGGATTTTCTATAACGCTAGTTCAAGCGAAGATCCTTGTCTGATGAAAATCAGGCGAGGATCTTGGTCACACGACCGGAGCCGACGGTGTGGCCACCTTCACGCACAGCGAAGGTCAGGCCTTCCTCCATAGCGATGGGCTGAATCAGCTCAACGGTGAAGGTAGCGTGGTCGCCCGGCTGAACCATCTCGACGCCTTCCGGCAGCTCGATGACGCCGGTGACGTCGGTGGTGCGGAAGTAGAACTGCGGACGGTAGTTGGAGAAGAACGGCGAGTGACGGCCGCCTTCGTCCTTGGTCAGCACGTAGACTTCGCCCTCGAACTTGGTGTGCGGGGTGACGGAGCCCGGCTTGGCCACAACCTGGCCACGCTCGACATCGTCACGGCCGAGACCACGCAGCAGCAGACCGGTGTTGTCGCCAGCCTCGCAGGAGTCCATGGTCTTGTGGAAGGTCTCGATGGAGGTGACGGTGGTCTGCTGGGTCTGACGGATACCAACGATCTCGACCGGGGTGTTGACGGCCAGCTGGCCACGCTCGACACGACCGGTGACAACGGTACCACGGCCGGAGATGGTGAAGACGTCCTCGATCGGCATCAGGAACGGCTTGTCCAGGTCGTGAACCGGGGTCGGGATGTATTCGTCGACAGCGTCCATGAGGTCCTTAACGGACTGGACCCACTTCTCGTGGTCCGGGGCATCGTCGTGCAGAGCACCGTAAGCGGAGGTGTGGATGACCGGGCAGTCACGGTCGAAGCCGTTCTCGTCGAGGAGGTCGCGGACCTCTTCTTCGACGAGCTCGATGAGCTCTTCATCGTCGACCATGTCGCACTTGTTCAGGGCGACGAGGATCTTCGGAACGCCAACCTGACGGGCGAGCAGCACGTGCTCGCGAGTCTGGGCCATCGGGCCGTCGGTGGCGGCCACAACGAGGATAGCGCCATCCATCTGGGCAGCACCGGTAATCATGTTCTTCACGAAGTCGGCGTGGCCCGGGCAGTCGACGTGAGCGTAGTGACGCTCAGCGGTCTGGTACTCGATGTGGGCGATGTTGATGGTGATACCGCGGGCGGCCTCTTCCGGAGCGGAATCGATCTGGTTGAAGTCGTACTCCGGGTTGACATCCGGGAACTCCTCGTGCAGCACCTTGGAGATGGCGGCAGTCAGGGTAGTCTTACCGTGGTCGACGTGGCCGATGGTACCGATGTTAACGTGCGGCTTAGTACGCTCGTACTTTTCCTTTGCCATTACTTTTGTCCTCCTGGACGTCTCGTGAGTTTCCTGCACCCTTTCGCACAGGGACTCGCTTATTCTACTGGGTTTCTGGGTTATGTGCCACTTTGAAGAGCCAGAACCCAGTCAGCGGTATACGATACTACCGCTGACTGGAGACACTGGCTACTTCATGCAGTGGCGCGTGTCACTCGCCGCGCTGGGCCTTGATGATCTCCTCGGAGACGCTCTTCGGCACCTCGTCGTAGGAGTCCATCTCCATGGTGAACATGGCGCGGCCCTGGGTCTTGGAACGCAGGTCGCCGATGTAGCCGAACATCTCGGACAGCGGGACCTTGGCGTCGATGACCTTGACGCCGACACCGTCGGTCATGGACTGTATGTTGCCACGGCGCTGGTTCAGATCGCCGATGACTTCGCCCATGTACTCTTCCGGCGTACGGACTTCGACCTTCATAATCGGTTCGAGAATGACCGGCTTGGCCTTCGGGGCAGCTTCCTTGAAGCACATGGAACCTGCGAGCTTGAAGGCCATTTCGGAGGAATCGACCGGGTGCATCTGGCCGTCGGTGACGGTGGCCTTGACGCCCACGACCGGGAAGCCGGCGAGAACACCGGACTCCATAGCCTCCTTGACACCGGCCTCGATGGGGCCGATGAATTCGGCGGAGATGTGGCCGCCGGTGACCTTGTTCTCGAACTCGAAGGTCTTGCCCTCGGTGGTGTCGAGCGGCTCGAAGTTCATCAGGACCTTTGCGAACTGGCCGGAACCACCGGTCTGCTTCTTGTGGGTGTAGCCCTGGTCCATGACGGCCTTGCGGATGGTCTCGCGGTAGGCGACCTGCGGCTTGCCCTGGTTGCACTCAACCTTGAACTCGCGGCGCATACGGTCGACGATGATGTCGAGCTGGAGCTCGCCCATGCCGGAGATCAGGGTCTGGCCGGACTCTTCGTCGGTCGTGACCTGGAAGGTCGGATCCTCTTCGGCCAGCTTGGACAGGGCGATACCCATCTTCTCCTGGTCGGCCTTGGTCTTCGGTTCGACGGCCACCTGGATCACAGGATCCGGGAAGGTCATGGAGTCGAGGGTGATCGGATCGTCGATGGCGCACAGGGTGTCACCGGTGGTCACGTTCTTCAGGCCCACGAAGGTGTAGATGTTACCGGCGTCAGCGCGGTCCATCGGGTTTTCCTTATCGGCGTGCATCTGGAAGATCTTGCCGATACGTTCCTTCTTCTCGCGGGTGGAGTCGAGCACGGAGTCGCCCGGCACAACGGAGCCGGAGTAGACGCGCACGAACACGAGCTTGCCGTAGAACGGGTGAGTGGAGATCTTGAAGACCAGAGCCGCGAACGGATCGGACTTGACCGGGTGACGGTCGATCTCGACGGACTCATCGCCAGGCTTGTAGCCCTTGATGGCCGGCACGTCTTCAGGAGACGGCAGGTAATCGACAACGCCGTCCAGCATCGGCTGAACGCCCTTGTCCTTGAAGGCGGAACCGCAGAAGATCGGGAAGGCTTCCTTGGCGATGGTGAGCTTACGCACGCCAGCGCGGATGTCTTCCTTGGACAGGTCGCCGTCCTCGAAGAACTTGTTCATGAGGTCGTCGTCGGCTTCGGCAGCGGCTTCCACGAGCTTCTCGTGGTACTCCTGAGCCTTGTCCTTGAGGTCGTCCGGGATCTCAGTGGTGTCGTACTTGGCGCCGAGCTCCTCGGTACCGTTCCACACGTAAGCCTGCATCTCAACCAGGTCGACAACGCCAGTGAAGTCGTTCTCGGAACCGATCGGCAGCTGCATCACGATCGGAGTAGCGCCCAGCTTCTCCTTGATGGTGTCGACGGAGTAGTAGAAGTTCGCGCCCAGCTTGTCCATCTTGTTGATGAAGCAGATACGCGGAACGCCGTACTTGTCAGCCTGACGCCACACGGTCTCGGACTGCGGCTCCACGCCTTCCTTGCCGTCGAACACGGCAACGGCACCATCGAGCACACGCAGGGAGCGCTCCACCTCGGCCGTGAAGTCCACGTGGCCAGGGGTATCGATGATGTTGATCTGGAACTTGTCCTTGGTGTCGTGGGACTGACGGCTCCAGAAGCAGGTGGTAGCAGCGGACTGGATGGTGATACCACGTTCCTGCTCCTGCGCCATGAAGTCCATGGTGGAGGCGCCGTCGTGGGTCTCGCCGATCTTGTAGTTCTTACCGGTGTAGAACAGAATACGCTCGGTAGTGGTGGTCTTGCCGGCATCAATGTGGGCCATGATGCCGATATTGCGGACGTCGTGGAGGTCCGAAATCTCTTCAGCCATCTTTTTCCTTAGTTTTACTCAGGGCGAGTGATTACCAGCGGTAATGAGCGAAGGCCTTGTTAGCCTCTGCCATCTTATGAGTATCCTCGCGGCGCTTGACAGAAGCACCGAGGCCGTTGGAGGCATCCAGGATCTCATTGGCGAGACGCTCAGCCATGGTCTTCTCACGACGGGCGCGGGAGAAATCGGTCAGCCAGCGCAGCGACAGGGTGTTGGCGCGGTTCGGCTTGACCTCGACCGGCACCTGGTAGGTGGCGCCACCGACACGGCGGGAGCGAACCTCGAGGGACGGACGGATGTTGTCCAGGGCGCGCTTGAGCACAGCCACCGGCTCCTGGTCGGACTTCTCCTTGACCATATCGAGCGCGGAGTAGACGATGTCTTCGGCGATCGACTTCTTGCCGTCAAGCAGAATCTTGTTGATGAGCTGCGCCACCACGGTGGAACCGTAGATCGGATCGGGCAGCACGACGTGCTTCTTGGAAGGTCCCTTACGTGACATATCTCTTACTTCGCCTTCTTTGCTCCATACAGGGAACGACCCTGCTTACGGTCCTTGACACCCTGGGTATCGAGCGCGCCACGCACGATGTGGTAACGCACACCCGGGAGATCCTTCACACGGCCGCCGCGCACGAGCACGATGGAGTGCTCCTGCAGATTGTGGCCTTCGCCCGGAATGTAGGCGGTGACTTCGATGCCCGAGGACAGGCGCACACGAGCGACCTTACGCAGAGCCGAGTTCGGCTTCTTCGGGGTGGTGGTGTAGACACGGGTGCACACGCCGCGACGCAGCGGGCTGCCCTTCAGGGCCAAAGTCTTGGACTTCTTCGGCTTTGCCTGACGTCCCTTACGGACGAGCTGTTCAATAGTAGGCAACTTGAATTCTCCGATTCAGTGGTTTCTCTTGCTTTTGTGTGACCGCCGCACTGCACCCACACTTTTCAGCACACTCGCTTGGTATCCGCCTGATTGGCGGCACCCGACGAATCGGAAAAGATAGCCCAGTCCACCGGCCCGATGGCCTTCGCCCCTCCCGTCGGCGCATTACTGCGTGCGATCAGCGGTTTGAAGGATATCCCAGCATGCTCGCCTGTTACATAAGGCGTGCTGTTGGCACACACGAATATCTATATTACGATTCCTCCGGACAACGACGCGCCGGGCCACAACTCACTGGTTTGGAGACCTCTTGCGCCCTGTACTTTTCCTCTCCTCCCAACGCAATATTCCCGGGAATGCGTCGCAAAAAGGGAACGCCACACAGCAGGTGCCCCCGCGGAGACTATGTCACACGGGGGCACCGCCAAGGAGGTTACATTATGTTTCTTTTCACCACATCCGCTTCTGTGTTATCTGTTTCCAGCACATCCTCGTGCTCTTCCATATCCGATGGGAACCTCTAGCGACCCGGCCTCTTTGCCGTATTACCTTGCCGCTTTCTGCATTACCAATTATAGCAAAACCGCGCTCGCGAAACGCCCGATACCTCAATCGGGAGTAAGCGGGAGCGGCTATGTTATGCGAGGTAGGAAAGGTGGATGACCGACTGACTGGAGTCGTGCCTTACCCGACCTTTCTCACCATTTCAGGATTTCAGGCAGCGACCTTGGCGGCCTTATCGGCGTCGAACGGGTGGGCCGCTGAAACGGTGCTCTTGGCAGAGCCCTTCTCGCCATTGTCGGAATCCCAGTGGATCTCGTGCTTGTCATCGTGGTTGCGCCACCAGCTGGACAGGATAGAACCGGAGATGTTGTGCCACACGGAGAAGAAGGTGGACGGCACGGCAGCGAGTGGGTTGGTTGCGAAGGAGGTCAGGGCCAGGGTTGCGCCCAGAGCGGAGTCCTGCATGCCGACTTCGAAGGTGATGGCCTTCTGCTGTGCGTAGCGGAAGCCCTTCGGGTAGATCTTGTACATCAGCTTGGAGAAGCCGAAGCCCAGCGAGTAGCCGCACAGGTTGTGCAGGATGACCACCGGGATGGCCATCAGGGAGCTGGCCACGAACAGCTTCGGACCGTTGGCGGCAACGACCACGCCGATGATAAGCAGAATAGCCACCTGAGAAACGATAGGCAGGGCGACCGTAACCTTCTCGATCTTCTTGCCGAAGATCATGTGGCAGATCACACCGAGGGCGATCGGGAAGAGCACCACCTTGACGGCGTTGAGGAACAGGGACTGAGTCGGCACGGACACGTACTGAGAAGCGAGCAGCTGCATCAGCAGCGGAATCATGAACGGGGCGCACAGGGTGGAGAGGATGCCGATGGAGACATCGAGGGCCACGTCACCACGGGACAGGTAGCTCATCACGTTGGAGGAGGTGCCAGACGGGCAGCAGCCGACGAGAATCACGCCCACGGCCAGCGGGCCGGACAGGTGGAAGATCGCGCACAGGGCCACGGCGATGAGCGGCATGATGATGAAGTGAGCTACGGTGCCGACGATGACCATCAGCGGCTGGGTCAGGATGCGCTTGAAGTCGTCCAGCGTCAGAGTCAGGCCCATGCCGAACAGCACGATGCCCAGCATGTAGCCGGTGTATGCCTTGCCCCACAGGCTGGCGGCCGGCACGAAGTAGTTGAAGACGGCCCAGACGATGACGATGACCATAAACCACTTGGTCAGCCAATCTGCAAAGGCTTTAACCTTTTCCATGGTGTTTCTCTTCCCTTGTTTGGTGTAGGTAACATCGTGTGAAACTAGGAGGGTCGCGGTTGACATGAAACATAATGCTCACATTGTGAACACTCACGTAATCATTTCTGCAATCCCCAGTCGTACCATCACGCCGTCGTGTGCCTTGACTTTTCATCAATCGCCGCACAAGACCCACTCGTCTACATCCCGCCATCTGAGACAGCCCGCAGACTGGCCCCCAAGAATGAAACCAACCACTTGATTCCACCGCGACACACCGATGAGCACACATCCGCAAAGTTGTGTATAGTATTCACCTGTTGCGCGATTTCAGCTTGCTGAATACGGCACTATGGTGGCCATAGCTCAGTTGGTAGAGCATCTGATTGTGGTTCAGAAGGTCGCGCGTTCGAGCCGCGTTGGCCACCCCAGTAAAACCCTTCCGTTCGCGGAAGGGTTTTGTTTTTCTCCATGAATTCCCCGCTCCTGCCTGGAACCACCGCGTTGTACGCTCGGGCATATCCAATTCACCGAACATAAGGGCAAAAGGTCCGTCATGCTGTCTTTTGAGAACGATTACTCCCGCGCCGCCCATCCCGCAGTGCTTGAAGCCGTGGCTGGAGCCAACAACCATCTGTATTCGGGCTACGGGTTCGACGAACTGAGCGATCAGGCCAAGGCCAAGATCCGCGAGGCCTGCGGCCAGCCGGACGCGGATGTGTGGCTCCTCGTCGGCGGCACACAGACCAACCAGGTCGTCATCGACACCATCACCCCGGCGTATGCAGGCGTGGTCGCGGTCGCCTCCGGCCATCCGAACGTGCACGAGGCCGGCGCCATCGAGTTCTCCGGGCACAAGGTGCTCACGATCCCCCAGCACAACGGCAAAATGGACCCGACCGAACTGGACGAGTTCTGCAAGACCTTCTATGCGGACGGCAACTACGAGCACATGGTGTTCCCGGGCTCCGTGTACGTCTCGCAAAGCACCGAATACGGCACGAACTACTCCAAAGCCGAACTGCAGGCTATCGCCGATGTGGCGCATAAGTACGATATGCCGCTGTTCGTGGATGGCGCGCGACTCGGCTACGCGCTGACCGCCACCGGTTCCGACATGACGCTCGCGGATCTGGCAACCATCGCCGACGTGTTCTACATCGGCGGTACCAAGGTGGGTGCCCTGTTCGGCGAGGCCGTGGTGTTTACCAAGCACAACACGCCGAAGCACTTCCTGACCCGCATCAAGCAGCACGGTGCCTTGCTGGCCAAGGGCTTCGTGCTGGGCGCGCAGTTTGACGCCTTGTTCACCGACAATCTGTACTTCAAGATCGCCCGCAACGCCAATGAGGCGGCCGATCATATTCGCGAGGCCCTGCGCGTCAAGGGCTACACGCTCACTTTCGAGGCGCCCACCAACCAGATTTTCGTGACGATGGATCAGCCGACCATCGACCGTCTGGAGCGCGAGGTCAAGCTCGGCTTTACCGAAAAGGCCGACGACACGCACACCGTGATGCGCATCTGCACCAGCTGGGCCACCACGCCTGAAGAGGTCGATCAACTTATTGAGTTGTTGTAAAATCCTTCGCTAATCTCTCCCTCCGTCATCGCTTCGCGATGCCACCTCCCTCATCAGAGGGAGGTTTTTTTCGTAGCTCCCTCTGATGAGGGAGATGGCCGCCGCAGGCGGACTGAGGGAAAGACCTCTCCGCAAACGAGAAGGCTCCTACTCCCCTATCGCCTTGCGTTCCATATCCACGAACTTGTGGACCGAGGCTTCCACGGAATAATGCGCCTTGGTGTATTCGGCGTATTTCTCGCCCCATTCGGCACGCTCGGCCTGATGTGCGATCCACCAATCGATGCGTCGGGCCAGCAGGGCCGCGTCCCGCACGGGGAACAACGACTCGTCGATCAGCGCGAACTGGCTGGCCGCCGACAGTTCGGACGCGGCGATCACCGGCACCAATCCGCACGCCATCGCCTCGATCACGCTCATCGATTCGATGTCGGCAATCGAACAATGCACGAACAAATCGCCCGAACGCAACAAATCGGGCATATCGGCGTGCTTGTGGAATCCGATATCGGCCTTGCGCGCCAGCAAACGCCCGGCGCGGAACTTGAGATACTGCTTGAGCGGCCCAGTACCGGCGATCACCAGCTGAATATCGCCGGCGTGCCGGGACATCGACACCGCCTTGATCAGCGTAATCTGATCTTTCTCGCTAGCCAGTCGGCCGGAAGCGATGACGCGGAACGGCACGGGAGCCGAGGCATCCGGATCGGCCGGCTTCTTCGGCGAATACACCGGTGAATAACCATTGGAAATCACGTGCAACTTGGCTTTATACCCGTGCGCGCGCAACAGGCTCGCGGTCATTTCGGTGGGCACATGGATGTGGTCAATGTGCTTGTACAGCCAGTGCTTGAACAGCCAGTACAGGAAGCTGGAAATACCGGGAATGCGACGTAGCGGGCCGGCCGAATACAACACGTTCTCCGGCTGCAGGTGGAATCCGGCAGTCACGGGAATGCCCATTTGGTGGGCGACTTTAGTGGCACGACGGCCGAATTTGAACGGCATATAGATATGCACCACATCCACGCCTTGGAAGGCGGTGCGGAACAACGTGTCGCTGGGTTCGGCGAATTGCATGAGCTGCTTGGCGGCCACCCACGAGACGAGCGGCACCTTATTCACGCGCGCCGGATATTCGGGCGCCCCTATACCGACAAGCCTCACATGATGGCCTTGCCGCTCCAATTCTGCAGCCCACTGCAAGGCCGAATTGGAGGTGCCGTTGCCCTGATTGCCCACCGTATCGACCACAAGAGCGATAGTCAGCGGACGATCAATGCTCTCTTCAATCCCGTTTTCGCGCATTGCCTCATCCTAAACCACCGCGCTGCAATGGCGTCGGCCGCGCTGCCTGAACGCGTGTGAAATGGTATGGACTGCCGCATTTTGCCCAATATTGAATCACGCGCTTCGCAGCGCACGATCGACGCGGGCCACGGCCTGGAACAACTCGGCGGTGTGCTTGAGCAGACTGATACGCACCCAGCCTTCGCCCGCCTGACCGAAGCAGACCCCCGGCATCAGCGCCACGCCGGCTGCGTTGAGCAGCCAATCCACGAATGTGGCGGAATCGCCATGCCACCGCTCTGGCACGCGCGCCCACGCGAACAGTCCGCCTTGGGCCTCGGCCACCGGCAGACCGGCTTGGGTAAACCCGCCACGCACCACTTCAAAACGATGCTGATATTGCACGGCCAGCAGCTTCACCGTGCTCTGATCGGATTCCAGCGCCACCGCACCGGCCTGCTGAATAACGCTGGAAGCCAACACCGCAGTCTGCCGGTGTACGGCTTTGACTGCGGGCAAGACTTCGGCGTTGCCCGTCACGAATCCGCCACGCCAGCCGGCCACCATATACATTTTGGACAGCGAGCCAAGTTCCAGCGCCACGTCCAGCGCGCCCGGAGTCTCCAGCAGGCTCAGCGAGCGCACGTCGCCGAACTCGAGCCCCGCATAGGCGAAATCGTTAAGTACGATGAATCCGTATTGCTTGGCCAGGCGCACGGACGTCTCATACAGTTCGGGTGTTGCGGCCGCGCCGGTCGGATTGTTGGGATAGTTCAGAATCAGCAGTTTGGCGCGAGTCCATAGCGCTGGATTCACCGCGTCCAAGTCGGGCAGGAATCCGCGGCTCGGGTCAGCGGGAATCGTCTCGAACTGGCCACCGGCCACTGCTGTTGAGCCCTCGTACTGCGGGTAATACGGGTCGACCGCCACCACCGTATCTCCCAGATCGACCAGCGTCTGGATGACGGTGGTGATGCCGACGGACGAGCCGGAAGTCGCCAGCAGCTGGGTGACGGGGTCCACGGTGACGTTGTGCTGGCGCGAATACCAGCCGGCAATCGCATTCAGATATTCCGGAAGCCCGTCAAATGGCGGGTACCGGAACAGGGAAGGATTGTGTGAAGCGTGAGAAAGCGCGTCCTGCACAAAGGATGGCGGCCGCCCATCGGGATTCCCTTTGCTTAGGTCGATGATATCCTTGCCGGCGGCGACGGCTGCTGCAGCGCGTGCGTCCGCCTCAGCAAAAGGATTGCCGGGCAGACTAGCCGCCCGTCAAGAAATCAGAGCCGCGTTCGACGTCGGCATGTCGCCCTCCCCCTTCGACTATTGCCAGCGTGCCGGCTTGTAGCCTGAAATGCCGGAACCGGCACGCCGCTATTCGCTATATGTTGCATCCCAAAATGTTGGCCCGACCGCCCCATATTTCATCGGCCGGTAATTGCTAAGGTACGACGGCTCTGTTACGCACGCAACGGCGTGTCTATACCCAGTATTTATGGCGGGTTACGGGCATCTGAATCTTCATGGGGCGGCAACCTGCCCATGGGGCGGTGAAATTCCCATGGGGAGGTAAGACAAAACGGCTTAATTCCGCGGTTTCACAAAACCAACAAACCGCCCCATGGACTCATTACCGCCCCATGGGGAATTTACCGCCCCATGAAGCCGGATATTCCGCCCGTAATTTTGGCCACGCGAGGCACTCCGCTCACGCGGCATACCGAAATCATCGCGGCATGGCAGAATGTGGGTATGACTGAGAACGCCGTGAATACTGCCGTGACTTCCGCCTCCTCTCCCGCAATTCCCGCCGAGACTTCCGCCGTCTCCCCCGCAACTCGCGCAGCCAACCGCCCGCTGGGCACACCGCTGGGCAAGCACCCCACCCGCGTGCTGTTTTTGGGCGCTGGTGAGCTGGGCAAGGAAGTGGCCATCGAGCTCATGCGACTGGGCGCGTGGGTGTGCGCCGCTGACTCGTATGCCGGCGCTCCGGCCCAGCAGGTGGCGCATGAATATCGCGCGTTGGATATGGCGAATGCCGCCGAATTGCAGGCATTGTTCGATGAAATCAAGCCGGACATCATCGTGCCCGAGGTAGAGGCCATCGCCACCGATGTGCTGGCCGGTGCTGCGGCCGCGGGCGCCCAGGTGGTGCCGAGCGCCGAAATCGCCGCGATTTGCATGGACCGCGAGCGCCTGCGCGTACTGGCCCACGAAGAATTGGGCTTGCCGACTACACCGTATCGTTTTGCCGGCTCGCTGGAAGAGCTGCGCGCCGGAGCTTCGGAAGTCGGTTATCCGTGCGTGGTCAAGCCGGTGATGAGCTCGTCTGGTCACGGCCAGTCGGTGGTGCGTTCCGCCGACGCCATCGATGCCGCTTGGACCGAAGCGCAGGAGGGACGCCGCGCCGCCGATGAGGGCGATGTGTCGCGCGTGATCGTTGAGGCGCTTGCCCCGCTGGAGCGTGAGCTGACGGTGCTGACTGTTTCTTCGTCCGCCGGTATTGTGACGTGCGCGCCGATCGGCCAACGTCAGGAGTCCGGCGATTATCGCGAGTCCTGGCAGCCGGCTACCGAGCCCGATGGTGAGGCCGAGCGGGCGCGCGACATCGCACGTACCGCCGTTGAAGGCTTGGTAGCCAAGGCTCAGGCGGCCGGCGAAACCGGTTGGGGCGTATTCGGCGTGGAGCTGTTCGTGCTCACCGACGGCTCGATTCTGTTCAACGAGGTCTCCCCCCGTCCGCACGATACCGGTATGGTGACGATGGCCTCCCAGCGTCTGAGCGAGTTCGCGCTGCACGCCCGCGCGATTCTCGGCCTGCCGATCACCCCCGAGCATGTGGCGCTCACGATTCCGGCCGGCTCGGTGGCGGCAAGCCATGCGATTGTGGTGGCCGGCGACGGTGAGGCCGAGTTCACCGATGTGGCCGCTGCTCTGGCCGAACCCGGCACGGACCTGCGCATTTTTGCCAAGCCCGAAGTGCATGGCCACCGCCGCATGGCCGTGGCACTGGCCGTCGGCGAGTCCGAAGCCGACGCCCGTGCCAAGGCCGGCCTCGTGGCCGATGCGTTGACGATTACCGTGGAGTAGTCCACGGCCTGATCAGCTCAGCATGGCCTCAATATTATTGCCGTCCGGGTCGTGGATGAACGCGGCGTAATACGTGGGGCCAAAGTTCGGGCGCGGGCCCGGAGCGCCGTTGTCGGTACCGCCAGAGGCGAGACCGGCCTCATGGAACGCCTTGACGGCGGCCTCATCCTTGGCGCGGAACGCCACATGAGACGGCACCACCGGGTTGCCGTCCTTCGGAGACTCCAGCCAAACGCTGTCGCCATCCTCGTCATTGGCAAAGCACACGGCGGTCGGGTACGCCACTTTCTTGACGTAGCCCAGCGGGGCCAGCAGCTTCTCGTAGAAATCCGCGTACTGTGCGGCGTCGGAAACAAACAAACCAATATGATCGATCATGACGAACCTCCTTGTATCATTTCGTCACTCCCATTATCGTGTGCATATGGCCGAAGAGTCATGTTTCGTCTATTGACGAACATCTGAGTATTCACACGCGCTTCTGTAGATACCTTCATGCCGGAAGGCTACACGACCGGAGACGAGCTGATCGTACTGGCCAATGACGGCCGCCTCCGCCATCCCAACAGCGTATGGCCGTTCGATGCAGCGACGTATGATGCGCTGGCCGCATCGTAGTGTCATGCTGAGTGTTGTTGTAGCCCTCGATTGGTACCCTTTTACCGTTAGTTCACCCAGAAATTCCACTCCTGAAAGGTGAGTCATGGAGAAGCTGGAAAAGCTCTACGAGGGCAAGGCCAAGCAACTGTACGCAACCGACGATCCCGAGGCTCTGTGGGTCGAATACAAGAACACCGCCACCGCTGGCGATGGTGAAAAGAAGGAAGACTTCACCGGCAAGGGCCGCCTGAACAACCTCATCACCACCATCATCTTCGACCTGCTCAAGAAGCGCGGCATCGACAGCCACCTTATCGAGCGAGTGGACGACACCGGCCAGCTGGTGCGCAAGGTGAACATGTTCCCGTTGGAGATCGTGCTGCGCAACGTGGCCGCCGGCCACTTCTGCTCCCGTCTGGGCGTGGAGGAAGGCCTGCCGCTCAAGGAGCCGGTGCTTGAGTACTTCCTGAAGAACGATGATCTGCACGATCCGTTCGTCAACGACGATGACCTGGTGGCCCTCGGCGTATGCACTCGCGAGGATCTCGCCGAGATCGCCCCGCTGGCCCGCAAGATTAACGAGGCCCTGATCGAGATCTTCGCCAAGATCGACGTCAAGCTGGTCGACTTCAAGATCGAAATGGGCCGCGCCACCGACGGCACGCTGCTGTTGGCCGACGAGATCACCCCGGATTCCTGCCGTCTGTGGGACCAGAAGGACCACTCCGGCAAGGTCGAGCACCTTGACAAGGACCTGTTCCGCCGTGGTCTCGGCAGCATCATCCCGGCCTACGAAGAGATCGAGGAGCGCCTCGCCGAACTCGCCAAGTCCGAAGGCATCGAAGTCGCCGAGTAAGTCGTTTAGGTGCAGGTAGCAGAAACATACAGCTGGCTCCCCTCTCCGAGGGGAGCTGTCGCCGATAGGCGACTGAGGGGAGGTCAAGACGTTCACCGCCATGGCAACTCCCCTCAGTCAGCTCCGCTGACAGCTCCCCTCGGAGAGGGGAGCCAAGTTCTTTTACCGCACTTCTTCAATTTTTCAATATTTTCAAGAAAGGATTTCCATGGTTTTTCGCGTGTACGTGGAAAAGAAGCCCGGCTTTGATGTCGAAGCCCAGCAGCTTGCGGGCGAACTGCGCACGATCCTCGGACTGACCGGCCTCAAGGCCCTGCGCATCGTGAACCGCTATGACGTCGAAGGCATCTCCCAGGAGCTGTTCGACCAGACCGTACCCACCGTGTTCAGCGAGCCTCAGGTGGACAATGTGGCCTACGACCTGCCCGACTTCGCCGGCGCCAAGGTCTTCGCCACCGAGTTCCTGCCCGGCCAGTTCGACCAGCGCGCCGACTCCGCCGCCGAATGCATCCAGCTCATCTCCCAGGGCGAGCGCCCGACCGTCCGCTCCGCCAAGCTGTACGCGCTGGAAGGCGACCTGACCGACGCCGACGTGGACACCATCAAGCATTACGTGATCAACCCGGTCGAGGCCCGCGAGGCCAGCCTGGAGACCAAGGAAACCCTGAAGACCCAGGTGCCGGTGCCCGGCAAGGTCGAGACCATCGCCGGTTTCAACGAGATGGACGCCGAAGCCGGCCAGAAGTTCATCGACGAGCGCGGTCTGGCCATGGATCTGGCCGACCTCGAATTCTGCCAGAAGTACTTCAGCGAGGAGGGCCGCGAGCCCACCATCACCGAAATCAAGGTGATCGACACCTACTGGTCTGACCACTGCCGTCACACCACGTTCGGCACTGAGCTGGACGAAGTGACCATCGATGACGCCACCGTCAAGGCCGCCTTCGAACGTTACCTGGCGATGCGCCACGAGCTCGGCCGTGACGCCAAGCCCGTCTGCCTCATGGACATGGGCACCATCGGCGCCAAGTGGCTCAAGAAGAACGGTGTCCTGACCGGCCTTGACGAGTCCGAGGAAATCAACGCCTGCACCGTCAAGGTCAAGGTTGACGTGAACGGCCACGACGAGGACTGGCTGTTCCTGTTCAAGAACGAGACCCACAACCACCCCACCGAAATCGAACCGTTCGGTGGCGCGGCCACCTGCATCGGCGGCTGCATCCGCGATCCTCTGTCCGGCCGCTCCTACGTGTATCAGGCGATGCGCGTCACCGGCGCCGCGGACCCGACCGTGCCGGTCTCCGAGACGCTGGAAGGCAAGCTCCCCCAGCGCAAGCTCGTGACCACCGCCGCCGCCGGCTACAGCTCCTACGGCAACCAGATCGGTCTGGCCACCGGTCAGGTCGACGAGATCTACCACCCCGGCTACGTGGCCAAGCGCATGGAGGTGGGTGCGGTCGTGGCCGCCACCCCGGCCGACCATGTGCGCCGCGAAACCCCGGCCCCCGGCGACAAGATCATCCTGCTGGGCGGCCGCACCGGCCGTGACGGCATCGGTGGCGCCACCGGTTCGTCCAAGGCGCATAACGTGGAATCGCTCGAGCTCGACGGCGCCGAAGTGCAGAAGGGTAACGCTCCGGTGGAGCGCAAGCTGCAGCGTCTGTTCCGCCGCGGCGATGCCTGCCGTCTGATCAAGCGCTGCAACGACTTCGGCGCGGGTGGCGTGTCCGTGGCGGTCGGCGAGTTGGCCGACGGACTGTTCGTGGACCTCAACACCGTGCCCAAGAAATACGAGGGCCTGGACGGCACCGAGCTGGCCATCTCCGAATCCCAGGAGCGCATGGCCGTGGACGTGGCCGCCGAGGACGTGGACGAGTTCCTGGCCTACGCCCGCGAAGAGAACCTCGAAGCCACGGTGATCGCCACCGTGACCGAGGACCCGCGCATGGTGATGACCTGGAACGGCGACAAGATCGTGAATCTGTCCCGTAAGTTCCTGGCCTCCAACGGCGCTTCCAAGCACCAGACCGTGCATGTCGAGGCACAGCAGTCCTACGAGACCCCGTGGGGCGAGGGCACGCTGGCCGAACGCATGAACAAGCTGGTCACCGACATCAACGTGGCCTCCAACAAGGGCCTTTCGGAGCGCTTCGACTCCACCATCGGCGCGGGCACCGTGCTCATGCCGTTCGGCGGCAAGCGTCAGCTCACCCCGAACATGGCCATGGTCGCCAAGCTGCCGGTGTTCGGCGAGACCACCACCGCTTCGGCGATGGCGTGGGGCTTCAACCCGTACATCATGTCCAAGAACCAGTTCACCGGCGCCTACCTGTCCGTGGTCGAGTCGCTGGCCAAGCTGGTCGCGGCCGGCTTCGAGCATGAGAAGGCCTACCTGAGCTTCCAGGAGTACTTCGAGAAGCTGCGCGACGAGCCGGAACGCTGGGGCAAGCCGGCGGCCGCCGTGCTCGGCGCGCTGATGGCCCAGGTGGACCTGGGCGCCGGCGCCATCGGCGGCAAGGACTCCATGTCCGGTTCGTTCGAGGATCTCGACGTGCCGCCGACGCTAATCTCCTTCGCCGTGGCCGTGGGCAACATGAAGCGCGCCACCTCCCCTGAATTCAAGGACGCCGATCACCGTATCGTACGCATCGCGCCGCGCTACCTGGCCGACGGTCTGACCCCGGACAAGGATGCGCTGCTTGAAGTGTTCTCCGTGATCGAGGAGCTCACCGACTTCCACGATGCCCTGGCCGTCTCTACGCCGGGCTATGGCGCCACCGCCGAAGCCCTGTTCAAGATGACGCTCGGCAACCGCATCGGCGTGACCCTGAACAACAGCATCACCGTGGACGACCTGTTCACCCCGGCATACGGTTCGTTCATCATCGAGCTGGCGGACGATGCCAAGCTTCCGGCCGTCTCCAATTTGGTCGAGATCGGCGAAATCGGCACCACCACCTCCGAGTACGTGTTCAAGGCCGCCGGCGAGACGCTGGACCTGGACGCTGTGCAGGAAGCTTGGGAGTCCGGCATCGAATCCGTGTTCCCGTACCGTTCCAAGGGCGAGGACAAGGGCGCGACCGTCGAGACCATCGACTTCCACGCGCCGAAGAAGACCGTGTACGTCGGATCTTCCGTGGCCAAGCCGCATGTGGTGATCCCGGTGTTCCCGGGCAACAACTGCGAGTACGATTCCGCCGCCGCCTTCGAGCGCGCCGGTGCCGATGTGACCACACTGATCGTCAACAACCTGACGCCGGCCGCCGTCGCCGAATCCACGCAGGCGTTGGTCGACGAGATCAACAAGAGCCAGATCGTGATGATCCCGGGCGGCTTCTCCGGTGGCGACGAGCCGGACGGTTCCGCCAAGTTCATCACCGCGTTCTTCCGTGCGCCGGCCGTCACCGAGGCCGTGCGTGACCTGCTGAAGAACCGCGATGGTCTGATGCTCGGCATCTGCAACGGCTTCCAGGCGCTCGTCAAGCTGGGTCTGGTGCCATACGGCGACATCGTGCCGATGACCGACGCCTGCCCGACGCTGACCTTCAACACCATCGGTCGCCATCAGAGCCGACTGGTCCGCACGCGAGTGACCTCCGACCTCTCCCCGTGGCTGTCCAAGACTTCGGCCGGCGACATTCACACCGTGGCCATCTCCCACGGCGAGGGCCGTTTCGTGGCCTCCGACGAGGTGCTCGCCCAGCTCAGGGCCAACGGCCAGATCGCCACGCAGTACGTGGACGAGACCGGCACCCCCGGCATGGACCTGGATGTGAATCCGAATGGCTCGCTGCTCGCCATCGAGGGCATCACCAGCCCGGACGGCCGCGTGTTTGGCAAGATGGGTCACTCGGAGCGTTCCGGCAACGGCCTGTACGTCAACGTGCCCGGCAACAAGTACCAGCCGATCTTCGAGGCCGGCGTGGAATACTTCGCCGCCTGATAATCGGCGCGTATCGCGTCTGATACGGCACACAGGGAAGGAACTCTCGGGTTCCTTCCCTTTTTTGTTCATGCCGGTCATAAGCTAAGGTTGGGGTGTTCGCACTACCGAATCCGCCGCTGAAAGGACCTGTCGTCATGCCGATCAACGAGGCATTGTTCGCCGCGATGAAGGCCGCCAGCTACATCAAGCCCAACGCGGGCAAGTCGTACAAATTGCAGCGCGTGGCGGAAGAGCTTATCGCCAAGCAGGCACCCGCCAATCCGAAATGCCGTGTCGAGGACGTCTTCGCGCCTATGGCGGATGGATATGCCGTACCATTGCGAGTGTTCACGCCGCTGGTCGCCTATGGAGCGCCCCTGCCCGAAGCCCTGGAGGAATCTTCCGCCAATGGCACGCCAGTGACCTCGGCAATATCCGCGATTCTGCCCGCCGTATTACCCAAAGTCCTACCCAAAATACCCATCAAGGAAAGCACGTCGAGCGGCAACGCCGACGGTATTTCCGGCAATGCCAACACGGAACTTCCCTCAGTCACGCCGCGTGGCACGATCCTGTTTTTCCACGGTGGCGGTTGGACTACAGGCGGCATCAACCTGTACACGCAGGCTTGCGCGCATATGGCCGTACGTCTGCAACGCCGTGTGATCTCGGTCGAGTACCGGCTGGCTCCCGAATACCGCTTCCCTACTGCTGTTGAGGATTGCTATGAGGTAGCCCGGCAGCTATTTGCTGGGGAATTGCCGATTTCTGGGGTGGGTGGTTCTGGTGATGTTGACCACCACCAGTCGGCTGCGCCGACAGCCCCCGCCGGCGGGGACGATATATCTGCAACAATCCCAGCACCGGATCCCGACAGCATCGTGCTGTTTGGCGACAGCGCGGGCGGCAATCTTGCGGCCGCCGTCTCGCTCATGGCCCGCGACCGCGGTGAGTTCATGCCGCGCACGCAGATGCTGCTTTACCCGGTAGTCGGCAACGACTACAATCCCGAGACCAGCCCGTTCGAATCGGTGCGGACCAACGGCACCGACTACATCCTCACCGCACAGGACATGGCCGACTGCATCGACATGTACCGTTCGTCCGTGGCCGACCTGACCAATCCGTACTTCGCGCCGCTCACCGCGCATGACCTGAGCAATCAGCCGCGCACACTGGTGCTGTCCGCCGAATACTGCCCGCTCAGAGACGAGGACGAGGCGTACGCCCGTCGTCTGCAATTGGTGAACGACAACGTCTCCTGTTACCGGATTCACGATGGCATCCACGGCTACCTACTCAACACGTCGGCCGTGGGACTGGTGGCCACCACCTACCGAATCATCGAGCATTTCCTCGACGGCACACCGCTGGAACCAGCTCCCGGCACCGGCACCACCGCCAACGCACCGGAGGGAGGCGACGCATGGCAAGACGTACTTGGTACCGACTAGACAACATCGGCAAGTTCTACTCCTCCCAGGCTGGCCGCTCCTCGCAGACCGTGTTCCGCTATTCGGCCGAGCTGGCGGACGACATCGCCCCGGACATTCTGCAGCACGCGCTCGACCATGCCATCGCCCAGTTCCCGAGCTTCAACGTGCACCTGCTCAACGGCATGTTCTGGCATTATCTCGAACAGTCGGATGGACGCCCCCAAGTAGAGCCGGAACATCTGCCGATGTGCTCGCGCCTGCATTACGGGCCCAAAAGCATGCTGTTCCGCGTGAGTTATTTCCGCAATCGTGTCAATCTCGAGGTCTCGCACATCATTTCGGACGGTCGCGGCGCCATCAACCTGTTCAAGTCACTGTTGCACGCCTACATTGCCGAGCGATATGACGTGCCGGATGTGCCTTCGGATTACGACGGCTCGGACAGCGACAAAGCCGAAAACAGCTTCGACAAATACTACGAGAAAGACAAGGCCGGTGCCGCGCCCGGCACGAAGATCTACCGGCTCGCCGGCCCTATCGACCGGGACGCGCCCACGTTCATGGAATATCACGTCAGCGCCAGTAAGGTGCTTGGTGCAGCACATCAGTGCGGAGTGAGCCTCACCTCCTACCTCATCGCCGCGATACTGTGCGCGATTCGCGACGTCATGCCCTCGCGCGCCCGCAATCGCGCGATTCGCGTGGATATTCCGGTCGACTTGCGCGCCTTCTTCAGGTCGGAGACCGTGCGCAACTTCTACGGCATGACTTACGTGGCGTACACGCCGGCCGATATCGAAGCCGATGAGGACTCCGCGAAAACTTCCGCAACGAGCCCAGACGCGACCGGCGACGGCCAGCAGTCCGCCGCCTGCACCGCGCACGGCAACGGTATGGGTGGATTGCTGACCGATGAGCCGTTGGCCGACATCGCCCGCCATGTGCAGGAGCAGCTCGGCCATGCCACCAGTCGCGAGCGCGTCGAATCGCATATGAACCGCATGATTGCGTTGGAAAAGAATCCGGCGCTGCGTCTCGCGCCCTCCCCTGCCAAGGACTGGGTGCTGGAGCTGGCCCGGTTCATCGCCGACCGCGAGACCACGACCACCGTCTCGAACCTTGGCCGAGTCACCTTGGACGAACGACTCGCGCGCCATGTACGTTCGGTGAGCTTCCTCACCACACCGGCCAGCCTGAATTTCACGGTCTGCTCGTTCGGCGACGACCTGAGCATCGGCATCTCCACCATCTACCATGATCTGAACGTCATCAAGAACCTGTGCCGGATTCTCGCCACGCAGGGCATCAGCGGTCGTATGAACATCGCCGGCGTGCATGTGGAGAAAGGAGCGTCGGCATGAAGCATTGCGATGCCTGCAACGTCGATTTCACCGGCGATATGGCCCGTTGCCCGCTCTGCCAGAACGAATTGCACGGCGAGGCCTCTCCCGCCGCATTCCCCGCGCAGCAGATCTATCTGCGTCCGAGGCGTCTGACGGTGGAGATCATCACGTTTGCAACCGGCGCGATTCTGCTGCTGCATGGCTTCTTCAGCTATCTGTTTTCATGGCCGATACCGATTGCCAGTGCATCGGCGGCCGCTCTGATCATCAGCGTGCTGTTCATCAACAGTGCGATTCTGCACGCGTCACGGCCGCTTCGCCTCATGTTTCGATATTTCTATATCATGCTGGCGATTGCGCTGGTCTGGTTTGTGGCGACGATGAATTGTGTCGTCACCATGTTCGTCATACCGATCACGTGTCTGGTTTCGCTGGTCTTTGACGTGGTGCTGCTTATCGTGCTGCGGGCCAAGGCCATTGACCAGTACGCCAAGTATCTGGCGTTCGACATCGTCGCCGGTCTGCTGCCTCTGACGTTCATTCCGCTCGGCTGGGCTCCGTGGGATGTGCTGGTGATGGTCAGCGGGCTGGTCTCCCTGCTGGTGCTGCTCGGCCTGCTCGTCTTCGCCCGCCGTCAGCTCTTCTCGGAATTCGGCAAACAGTTCTCGGCGTAAGTTGACTGATATTGACGTTTAATAGTGATGGCCCACAGGAAGATTCCCTGTGGGCCATCACTATCTGTTGTGTATGGATACGCTTAATCGTCTACTTCATAGTGGTCGACAGACGCCTTCACCTGCGCCGCATCGACATCGCTACCGGTTTCGAATTTTACCTTTTCTCCTGCAGGCCAAGCATTAGTACTGGCGTATACTTCGGCAGCCTTCACGCCATCGGCATCGTATAGAGCCAATATCAAGTTGACGGTACCGAAATCGATTCCGCTGGTGTTTTCGATGACGGCTGAGTATGTGTAGTAGCCATATCCGTCATCAGTTTTCTCGAAAGTCGCAGAGGCAATCAGATTATTCAGCGCGTCTTCCGTTTCCGTCTTTTTCTTGACGGACGAACCGTTGGCAACAATATCATTCAATGAATCTTGATATTTACCGTCTACCGTGAGCTTGTAATTATCGACAAAATCCTTGAGCAATGCCGAACGCTTATCGTATACCTTGGTACATTCGGTGCGGTAATTCGAGCTGAGATAGGAATAATCCTCATTCACTTTTTGAGAATCCTCAAGCAGGTTGAGATAAGCAATGACTTTCTCCTGCAACTTCGAATCCTTGAACTGCCGCTCTTTCAAAGGCTTATCGTTATCGATTTCAGCCTGAACAGCATCTTTGACATGTTTGACGGAATCGGTATCTTTCTTCTGCTCATATTGAGCGATGACATCCGAACGCTTCTGATACCCTTTCGCGATTATGGACATCGCCTCATCATCCGCATAGTCTGGGCCATCATCCTTTTGAGTGTTACCGCAGCCAGCAGCACCAACGATGAACACCAAACTAACGACCGCTGCAAGTACCGTCTTACCCACGTTTCGTACATAGGAAATCATAAGAGTCCTCTCAATTCCTTGTTTTTCCTATGACGCTACTGCATAACCTCCAAGAATAAATCAGTTCCCAACTGATTTTTGACGATAAATAATTGACCTTGCTATACCATAAAAAAGCGCTGTTACTCATGCCTCATAGCATGAGTAACAGCGCTTGGTAACGATGTAGCCTATTTTTTTTCGGCTCTGTTGTGTGGACATTCACCGTATACGAGTCCATTTCTGCAATAGGTGAATACATCTTTTCAATCACCGGGGAGTGTCTCGCTAAGTCGCCTGAGGATGCAGCATATTGTCAACTGCCTGATATCCAAATACCGCAACAATTGCGCAAACGACGACTAAAACACCAATAAGAATGGCTTGTGTCTTCACTGGCAATTTCTTCCACATTTTTTTCATTGTAAATCCTTCTTCTCTTCGGGGGAATATGACATTAACCGTCCTCTCCCCCCGGACTATTTTCAAGACCAAACGGCATAATATGGGGCCTATGAGCGAACATGTGGAGCATGGGTTTGGGCCGGTGTGGGATGGTGAGTCCCGGGTTTTGATTTTGGGATCGATGCCGAGTCCGAAATCCCGAGCGTCGGCGTTTTACTATATGCATCCGCAGAACCGGTTTTGGCCGGTGATGCAGGCGCTGTTTGCCAACTCCGCTGATCCTACTGACGCTGTCGGCGATTTACCTGAGTCCCGTCGTGCGTTTGCTCTGCGCCACCACATTGCGTTATGGGATGTCATTGCTTCTTGCGATATCACCGGAGCCAGCGATGCCAGCATCCGCAATGCCGAGCCCAACGACTTGGCACCAATCTTGCGCGGCGCTCCAATCGCCCACATCTTCACAACCGGCGCGAAATCAGCGCAACTTTACCGCAAACTTATCGAGCCGCGCCTGACCGAAGCCTGTATCGCCATCGGCATGACCCAACTGCCCTCCACCAGCCCGGCCAACGCCTCAATGCGTTTGCCGGACCTTATCACCGCCTATCGCGAAGCTTTTCAAAAGGCAAACGTACTAGAGAATGCGTATTGGAAAAACTAGAAGCATGGCGAAACCATCAATCTCGGACGGCAAACCCAGCATCACGAATCCTACCTTGCATCTCATTGGCAATAGCAATACAGCGCGCCCGCGAAATACCAGCCTTCACACCGACACTAGCCAAATCCGCAACAGTGATGTTCTTCCCCTTACCATTAACCGAAGTGGTGTGCTCGCCGTTGGTCCCGGGATTTTCTGTCAAATCATATCCAGGCGACAATCTCCACGCTTGGCGAGAACGATCATATAGACAAGAGAAATTCTTCGCATGATCATCGCGCTTCCCTCTCCCGCGCAGCAATGACATCATCGATAGTTGCATAGTACGGATGTGAAAACAGTGTCTCAAAATCCTGCTCGCAGCTCAGCGCAAACGCGATATTGATGAGCGCCGTCAATGAGATTTCGTGCTGCTGCTCGAACCGTCTGATTGAGCCAAGACTCACGCCGGATTTTCTAGCCAGAGCCGTTTGCGACAACTTATGCTCTTTGCGCCTGGCAACCATGCGCTCGGCAATAGCGGCCGAAACATCCCCAGGCATAGGCTCATCCAACAAAGAAAACATACTAATATATTAGCAATTTCGGTCCAAAAAGACAATAATTACTCATATATTAGTAGTTGCAATGTGCCGGCGGCGTACAGCCGAGGCGAGCATCCGCGAGAGCGGCAGCAGGTAGAGGAAGGTCGCGGCGGCCAGGCTGAGCGTGGGCGCGTTGATGGTGGCGAGCGGCACTGCACCGGCGATCGACCAAGGAATCAGCGGAGCGATCACCACGGCACTGTCTTCCAAATCGATAGCTTGCGCGGTGCGTTCGGATTCGTCGTCGCCGTACAGCCCACCGCACAACTGGTGAGTGAGCATGGTGGTGAGGGTTTGGTTGCAGGCGAGCGCCGCCGCGCAAGTCGCGGTAATCATGGTGGCGCCACATGCGCCGAGGCGATGGCCGAGCATCTCGATGACCTGCTGCAGCCGAGCAAGCATCCGCGTCTCGGCAAAAATGCCAGCGTAGGCGGAGGAGATACAGACAGTGGCCATCACAGTGAGCATGGAGAGGATGCCGCCGCCGTCCAGGAGTGCGGCCACCTGCGGATTTTGCGCATGGTAACCGAAAACAAGCAGCCGCAACAGTTCCGCCCATTCCATGTGCTGCACGCCCACGCATATCGCGACCGAGGCGGCAATGCTGGCGAGCATAAGCAGCCGAACGTCCACACGCAGCAACGCCAACACGATGACCAGTAATGCTGGAACTAGGGTAAGCCAATGCAAATCGAAGGCCGATGAGAACAATCCGCCGACATCGGTTATGCTGCTTGCGTTGGTTGAAACAGACGCTCTAGCCGAGCCAGCCAGGCCAGCCGAGCCAGCCGTAGCAGCCGCACTAGCCGCACCGAATCCGGAACCACCGCTCGCACACAGCCACTCCGCCACCGCAGCCGCAACGTATACCACACAACTCAGCACAAACGGCACCGCACCAGTGCGCAGCATGCGGGCAATAGTATTGAACAGGTTCGTATGCGTAAGCTGTTTGATCAGCAAGGCGCTGGTGGAAACCGGCGAACAACGATCGCTCACATAGACGCCCGCAAGAATCGCGCCACCGAGCATCACAGGGTTCGCCCGCATCGACAATCCCAGCGACATGCAGATGGTGCCCATAGTCGCCGCACTGGCGAACGACTACCCGACCAGCACCGACATCGCCGAGCACAGTAGAAACGACAGCGGAATCACCGTGGCGGCGTGAATTACCGCGGTCGAATGGGCCACGATGAAGGCGATGGTCCCGCTGGCCCTCCACAGCGAGGTCAGTACGCCGATGAGCACGAAGGTCACCACCACGGTCCCCGCGGACCGTACGCTGCCGGCCGCACGGCTCGCCATCGCGCGCAGCGAGCACCGGCGAACCAGCCCATACCCCATGAACAGCAGCACACCAACGAACAGCGCGGGAATAATCGACCAGCCGAGGGCGACGCTGGCAAACAGCACCGCACAGAACAGCAACATCGCGCCCGCTTCCAGCATGCGACCCTCTCCTCTTCCGGCTACGACCTCATCTCGGATTTCATCCCATGACCCGCGGTTGCAAACATCAATGCTATTCGCACGAGCCATGACTCAAGATAACCCCAGATCCTACGACGAACGTATGGTACTGGTTATTGCGCAATCATTATGGCTGGATTTAGTCACCACCGGAACCGCGAACAGCCAGACTAATATTGCCAACGATTCCGCCATTCCCAACACGATTCCAGATGAACGCGCCATTGCTTCAGGCGATCTATCTTCGTCGGCGCACTGCCCGTTTTTGCTGGGCAATCCGCAGGACATCGATGGCCGCATCGGCGAGATTCTGTTCCGTCACGCCGGATTCGCGCCGAAAGTCGCCGCCCGTTCGGACAACATATTGACGCTGCTGGAACTATGCCATTACGGCATGGGCGCATGCCTGTGCCCGGAGCGATTCCTGCCCGCATTGCTCGGCGCCGAACGGTTGCGCACCTTGCGTGTGCTGGATTGCGGGCCGGAGACCGAATACGCCATCCGATTCGGCGTTTCGGCCACACCATACCGCTGGAGCGTCATTGACGATTTCATTCGTTGCGCCCGCGAAGTCACCACCGGCGTGTCGCAATAGCCGCCAACTTGCGTTCAAGTGGGGTTGAACTGTTTTAATCGAATTGTTAGCGTTCACGTCCGGCCATGAAGAGACGGCGGTGACGATTGATTATCAAGGAGTACACATGAAGTATCGCAGCGTCGGCAAGTCGGGACTGAAGATCAGTGAAGTCGCGCTGGGCAGCTGGGTCACGGATCTCAAGGACACGGCGGCTGAGGATGTGGCCAAGGAGACCGTGAAGCTTGCCTTCGACAACGGCGTCAACTTCTTCGACTGCGCAGACGCCTATTCGGGCGGCGCGGCCGAGCGCTTCCTTGGCGAGGTGCTCAAGCAGTATCCGCGCAAGGAGCTGGTCATCTCCAGCAAGGTCTACTTCCCCACCGGCGAAGGCGTGAACGATCGTGGCCTGTCCCGTAAGCACATTTTCGAAAGCATCGACCAGACGCTGAAGAATATGCAGACTGATTATCTGGACATGTACTTCTGCCACCGATTCGACGAGACCACCGATCTGACCGAGACGCTGCGCGCCATGAGCGATTTGGTTGCCCAGGGCAAGGTGCTGTATTACGGCGTTTCCGAAGAGTGGGGTTCGGCCCGTCTCGAAGAGGCCCAGCGCATTATCGACCGCTACAACCCGTACCCGATCACCGTGGTTCAGCCGCAGTACAACCTGCAGGATCGCTATATCGGGCATGAGATCATGGGCACCTGCCGCAAGCTCGGCATCGGCATCACCACGTTCTCCCCACTCGCGCAGGGTCTGCTGACCGGCAAGTATCGCAAGGGCCAGCCGTTGCCGGCCGGTTCGCGCGCCACGTGGCAGTCCGACCACCAGATCAACGACCTGTTGACCGACGAGAACCTCGACAAGGTGGAGCAGCTGCGCAAGGTGGCCGACGAGCTCGGCACGAATCTGCCGGTGCTTTCGATGGCTTGGATTCTGCAGCACCCGGAGATCAGCTGTGTGATCGCCGGCGCTTCCAAGCCCAGCCAGCTGGAGAACAACATGAAGGCCGCCGGCTTCAAGATTCCAGCCGATGCGATGGCCGAGATCGGCAAGATCACTGGCTTCCACCGCTTTGAGCGTCACGTGGGCTGACGAATCTGAGACTTCCTCCAACGGGAGCGATTGTTAAGCGCCGAAATCGGTATCGCCTTGGGCCTCGGCCTGGGCGATGGCGGTTTCGGCGTTTTTTTCTGTTTGCTCAATGACCTGGTTGTATCCGGTCAAGGCCGCGAACGGCATGAACTGCGCGGCCCGCTGGTGGCGGGACATGTGCGGATGCTTGCACGACTGATGGTGTGGCAGGTTGATGATGTCGTCGTATGCACGGGTCTCTTGCAGGGTCACGCGCGATGGCCTCCGATCTGACGGTTGCGGTCCTGACCGGTGGCGCCGTCTTCCATATCCATGGCTTTGATGACGGCGTTGCGGCCGAATTTACGTTTCACATCCAGCAGCGCACGCTGGATATCATGCTCTCCATCTTTTTCGCTGGCGGAATCGGATCCATACGATTGGGCCTCGTCATCACCGAACAAGTCGAGCTGTTCATAGCGTTTGCCGGCGGCCAGCTCTTCCGGAGTGGCCACATCATCGGCGATGACGGTCAACCGCCTCACAAGCAAGCGTGAATCCACAATGCGCCCGTACAACATCGTCATGGCCTCACGAATACGTGCCGACGACGAGGTGAAATCACCCAAACCAATCGATCCGACCGCGCTCTTGGGCACCTTGCGCCCAAATCGGTCGATGACCACCGGCCCTTGATAGCTTTTCGCTGCCCGCTCAGCGGCACGTTTCATCGCATAATCAGCGCACGAATCAAGCTTTGACGAATCAAGACTGCCGATGTCATAGCCGACGGCGAGCGTCAGTCGGTTCGTCAGCACGCTTTTATCGACCAGATCGAGGGCCAGCGCATCGGCCATCTCCTTGGTGATCAGCCGGGCCGTGGCATAGTCGGCGGGGCCGGTGAGCACCTGCCCACTGCTGATGCTGTGCGCACCTGGCTCATAGGATCGGATATCCGCGATTTCGCACGGCTCCCAGCCCCACGCATGGTCGATGAGCAGTTCGGCATTGACACCGAACATGCGATACAGCAGGTCTTCGTTGTAGTAATCCGAAGCACGACCCACCGAGCATCGCGCGATATCGCCCATGGTCATCAGTCCGGCATGCTCGAGCTTCTTGGCATAGCCGCGCCCAACCCGCCAAAAATCGGTGAGCGGACGATGATCCCAAAGCAGCCGACGATATGACATTTCATTCAGTTCGGCCACGCGCACGCCGTCCTTGTCGGCGGGCATGTGCTTGGCGACGATATCCATGGCGACTTTGGCCAGATACATGTTGGAGCCGATGCCGGCAGTGGCGGTGATGCCGGTTTTGGTGAAGATTTCACGCACGATGGTTCGCGCCATGGCGTGCGAATCCATGCCCAGCGAGCGCAGGTATGGCGTGGCATCGATGAACACCTCGTCAATCGAGTAGACATGGATGTGCTCGGGTGCGGCGTATTTGAGGTAGGTGCCATATATTTGCCCGCTGATTTCCAAATAGTGCGCCATGCGAGGTTTGGCGATGACCATCGAGACCTTGAGTCTCGGCGAGCGTTCCAGGTCGCGCGCATCACAGGACTCCCCGATTAATCGGCCGCCGGGAGCATGGACCGCGCGCTCGATGTTGACTCCATTCAGGCGCCGTTTTACCTCAAACAGCCGCGCACGACCGGGAATGCCATAGTTCTTCAGCGAGGGTGAGACCGCCAAACATATTGTCTTATCGGTGCGGGTTTCATCGGCCACCACCAGATGCGTAGTCAACGGGTCGAGCCCACGAGCCGCGCACTCCACCGAGGCATAGAAGGACTTGAGATCAATGGCAATATAGGTATGCTCACGTTGCGTCGATACCGTTCCGCCGCCCATCGCCATCACCTCCTTACCACCGCTGGCCCGACCATCATATCAACATAGTCGAACATTTGTTCGATATGACATGCCTGTTCGGAGCTGCCGAAGTCGACGCACGCAACGCGCCCAAGCACGCTCTTCACCCACGCCACACGCGCAACGGCAGAGCAGCGGCATGCATGCGTACCATGGGGAATATGCTGCATACCAATATGCGTTATTTGACTAAGGAACGCGCATATGCGGCCATCCACCATGACGGCCCGCGTGCTCTACTCAGCTTCGACGCCATGGAACATGCCAGCAGCTCCGATATGGAAGACTGTTCCGATTCGCATATGCCCGCAAGCATCCGATTCGTCCTCTCCGAAATACTGCTTCGCAGCTAAACGGATAGACCGAAGCAATCCCTGTCCCGATAAGATGGTGTTGTGGACTTCCTCCTCACACGGAAGTCCACAACACCATCTTTCTTAATTGTCTGTTCCTCCCTCAGCGGGAAGACTCCACCACCACCCCACAACACGCGATGTAGCCGCCGATTGGTAGGGTTGACAGATAGTTAATCCCCTGTTTGAAAAAGGAGCTTTGGCTTGTCGGCTGAACTCGAAGACATTCATGAGGAATGTGGCATCTTCGGCGTATGGGGCCACCCCGACGCCTCACGACTCACCTATTTTGGCTTACACGCACTGCAACATCGTGGCCAAGAAGGTGCCGGCATCATCTCCAACGATAACGGCCATCTGACCGGCCATCGCGGACTCGGCCTGCTCACCCAGGTGTTCGGCGATGAGCGCGAAATCGAACGACTGAAGGGCAATTGCGCCATCGGCCACGTACGCTACGCCACAGCCGGATCCGGCACCACGGATAATATCCAGCCGTTCATCTTCCGCTTCCATGACGGTGACGTGGCCCTGTGCCACAACGGCAATCTGACCAACTGCCCGTCACTTCGCCGCAAGCTTGAAGACGAAGGCGCCATCTTCCATTCGAACTCCGACACCGAAGTGCTGATGCACTTGATTCGCCGTTCGATGCAGCGCACCTTTATGGACAAGCTCAAGGAAGCGCTCAACACAGTGCATGGCGGTTTCGCCTACCTGCTGATGACCGAAGACGCCATGATTGGCGCACTCGACCCGAACGGCTTCCGCCCGCTCTCCCTCGGCAAGATGAAGAACGGCGCCTACGTGCTCGCCTCCGAAACCTGTGCACTGGATGTCGTCGGCGCCGAGCTGGTGCGCAACATTCGCCCGGGCGAAATCGTGGTGGTCAACGATCATGGCTACAAGATCGTGCAGTACACCAACAACACGCAGCTGGCCATCTGCTCGATGGAATACATCTACTTCGCACGCCCGGATTCCGATATCTATGGCGTCAACGTGCACTCCGCCCGCAAGCGCATGGGCGCACGTCTCGCCGCCGAATCCCCGGTGGAGGCCGATATGGTTATCGGCGTGCCGAACTCCTCATTGTCCGCCGCATCCGGCTATGCGGAAGCAGCAGGCCTGCCCAACGAAATGGGTCTAATCAAAAACCAGTATGTGGCCCGCACCTTCATTCAGCCCACGCAGGAACTGCGCGAGCAGGGTGTGCGTATGAAGCTCTCTGCTGTGCGCAGCGTGGTTAAAGGCAAGCGCGTTATCGTTATCGATGATTCCATCGTGCGCGGCACTACGTCCAAGCGCATCGTGCAGCTGCTCAAGGAAGCCGGCGCCGCTGAAGTGCATATGCGCATCAGCTCCCCGCCGCTGAAGTACCCCTGCTTCTATGGCATCGATATCTCCACCACCAAGGAACTCATCGCAGCCAAGATGAGCGTGGAGGAAATCCGCGAATACATCGGCGCGGATTCCTTGGCCCACCTTTCGCTCGACGGTCTGGTCGAATCCATCGGACTGAACGCCGACGCCCCATACGGTGGCCTGTGCGTCGCCTACTTCAACGGCGACTACCCCACCGCCCTTGACGACTACGAGGCCGACTTCCTGAAGTCCCTCACGCCCGAGGACCGTGTGCGTCTGCCTGAATTCGCGCTGTACAAGAGCAAGTACATCGGCAACGAGTACAACACCGTGCAGCCGGACGTGCAGTAGGTTCGGCCGGTCCTTCGACTACACCTCAGTCATTGGTCTTTACGACTACCCCTCAGTCAGCTTCGCTGACAGCTCCCCTGACAAGGGGAGCTTAGTACAAACGAAAATCCGCTTTTTGCAGGTGGCTCCCCGGCAAGGGAGCTTGAAAACAGAACAGAAAGGCCAACCAAATGCCACAAGCATATGAGAACGCCGGCGTAAGCGTCGAAGCCGGGTACGAAGTCGTCAAGCGTATCAAGTCGCACGTGGCCCGCACGAACCGCCCCGGCATGGTCGGCGGCATCGGCGGCTTCGGCGGCCTGTTCGATCTGGCCTCCCTGGGCTACAAGGAGCCGGTCCTCATCTCCGGCACCGACGGCGTGGGCACTAAGCTCATGGTCGCCAAGCTGGCCAACAAGCACGACACCATCGGCATCGACTGCGTGGCCATGTGCGTCAACGACATCGCCGCCCAAGGTGCCGAGCCGCTGTTCTTCCTTGACTACATCGCCTGCGGCAAGAACGACCCGGCCCTGCTTGAGCAGGTCGTGGCCGGTGTGGCCGACGGCTGCGTGCAGGCCGGTTCCGCACTGGTCGGCGGTGAGACCGCTGAAATGCCGGGCATGTACGACGAGGACGAGTACGATCTGGCCGGTTTCTCGGTCGGCGTTGCCGAAAAGTCCGCCATTGTGGACGGTTCCACCATCACTGAGGGCGACGTGCTTATCGGTCTGCCTTCCACCGGCGTGCACTCCAACGGCTTCTCCCTGGTGCGCAAGGCCCTGTTCGAGCAGGCTGGCTACACCGTTGACACCAAGCTCGACGAGCTGGGCGGCGAAAAGCTCGGCGACGTGCTGCTCACCCCCACCAAGATCTACGTCAAGGCCCTCTCCCCGCTGTTCAAGGCTGGCGTGGTCAAAGGCGTGGCCCACATCACCGGCGGCGGCTTCATCGAGAACATCCCGCGCATGATCCCGAACGGCCTGGCCGCCGAGATCGAGCTCGGCACCTGGCCTGTGCTCCCGATCTTCGACGTGCTGGAGAAGGCCGGCAATATCGACCACAAGGAGATGTACAACATCTTCAACATGGGCATCGGCATGGTGCTGGCCGTCGACCCCGCCCGCAAGGACGAGGCGCTGAAGCTGCTCGCCGACAACAACGAGCCCGCCTACGTGCTCGGCCAGATCGCCGCCGACACCACCGGCACGCAAATCGTACTGAAGTAGCTCCAGATACCGGCTCCCCTCAAAGAGGGGAGCCAAAGACTTTAGGAAGGAAAAACATGGGTCAGAAAGTATTGGTCATCGGCTCCGGTGCTCGTGAGCACACCATTGCGTACACGCTACTCAAGTCGCCGAGCGTTGACGAAGTCACCGTGGCGCCCGGCAACCCGGGCATGCTCAAGGATGGCATCCGCACCACGCAGCTGAGCCAGTCGAATCATGCCGCGCTCATCGACTTCGTGAAGAACAACGGCTACGACTGGGTGTTCGTAGGCCCGGAAGTCCCGCTCATCGAAGGCATCGTGGATGATTTCGCCGCCGCCGGCATCAAGGCGTTCGGCCCGTCCAAGGCCGCAGCCCAGATTGAAGGTTCCAAGGACTTCGCCAAGCAGCTCATGGACCGCCACAACATCCCGACCGCCCAATACAAGACGTTCAGCGATCTGGCGCTCGCACAGGAATACGTGCATGAACACGGCGCTCCAATCGTCATCAAGGCTGATGGTCTGGCCGCCGGCAAGGGCGTGACCGTGGCGATGGACGAGCACACCGCTCAGCGTGCACTTGAGGACATCTTCATCGACCATCGCTTCGGTTCTGCCGGCACCAAGGTCGTTATCGAGGACTTCCTGGATGGACAGGAATTCTCCCTGATGAGCTTCGTCAACGGCACTGATTTCTGGCCGATGCCGATTTCTCAGGATCACAAGCGCGCCCACGATGGCGACGAGGGCCCGAACACCGGCGGCATGGGTGCCTACAGCCCGGTGCCGCAGATTCCGCAGTCCGTGATTGACGAGGCCATCGAGAAAATCGTGCGCCCCACCGTCGAAGGTATGGCCGAGGAAGGTACACCGTTCACCGGCATCCTGTACGCCGGCCTGATCGCCACCGCCGACGGCCCGAAGGTCATCGAATTCAACGCTCGTTTCGGCGACCCGGAAACCGAAGTCGTGCTTCCGAAGCTCACTTCCGACCTCGGTGCCGGCATCTCCGCCATTCTCGACGGCGAGACCCCCGAATTCACCTGGGATGAGTCCAACGCCACCCTCGGCGTGGTCATCGCCTCCAACGGCTACCCGGAGAACGTCATCAAGGGTGCCCGTGTGCCCGAGATCGAGGTCGACGAGGATTCGCACGTCTACTACGCCGGCGTCACCTCCAACGACAAGGGTGGTCTGATTGCCAACTCCGGCCGCGTCCTGCTCGTCGAAACCTCCGCTCCGGACATCAAGTCCGCCCAGGACAAGATCTACGCAATCATCGACAAGCTCGAGCTGCGCGGACTGTTCTACCGCCACGACATCGGCTTCAAAGCCCTGAACGCGTGATGATGGAGCGTTAGCTGCGTTACGGAAGACTCGACGTACCTTCGTATGCCTTCGTCTTCCGCGCCTTGCTACCGCGCGCATCATCCCACGTTCAGCAAGCTGAAGTGGCAGAAGCGGCGCATCTGCCGCATATTTTTGTCCCGGTAGACATGTCAATCGATTGACGTGTCTACCGGGACAGCGAACGTCACTACGACAACGCCATCACCCAATATCAGCGAGCGATATCACGCTAGCTGAATTTGGCGATGATGTTGAACAGTTTGGCCTTGGCTTCATTGAAGGGCGGGTACACGAGGCGCAGAGTGTCGGGGAATTGCGGCTTGGTAACCACGGCTTTGACGTGGCTGAAGGTGAGGAAACCTGCTTTGCCGTGGTAGGCACCGATGCCGGACGCGCCCACGCCACCGAACGGCAGTCGGCTGGACAGCAGGTGACCCAACGGCAGCGAATATCCCAAGGCTCCGGAGCTGGTCTGACGTTCGAAAGTCAGCCGAACCTCGTGATCGCGCGAGAACACATATGCAGCCAACGGCCGGGACCGCTTGTTGATGAATCGGATTGCGGACTCGGCATCCTCGACCACCAGAATCGGCAAAATCGGGCCGAAAATTTCCTCCCCCATCACCGGCGCATCTGGCGACGTACCGTACAGTACGGTGGGCGCGATATATCGGGCGGCGCGATCGACCTTGCCGCCACAAACGATTCGCCCAGCCGAATCGAATACGCCGGGCACCTTGTGAATCTCGCTCGGCTCAACGGCGGCCATAACCGCCACTCCGCCATCAACGGCTGCCGCATTCGGACCGGCAGCAGATTTCGCCGCATTGTTCGTACCGCCAACACCACCGCCGGCCGTCTCCCCCACACCTGCACGTCCGGCGGACACGGCATTGAAGCGCCGCCCAACCATATCCATGGCCGCGCCTACCGCCGATGCCACCTGCACCAGCGGCGAGCTCGGCTCCTCAGGCGGCACGGTGCCGACCGGCAATAGCTTGCACAGTCGTTCAAAATGACGATCGTTGATAATACGACCAAAATCAGGCGAGGCCTTCGGATCTTCACCATAGAATTCGGTGATGGCTACGGCGATGCGCTCGGCCAGCGCTTCGGCCACGTCCGGCGTGGCGAGCACATAGTCGGGTGCCACGCAGGTCTGGCCGGCGTTGGTGAACTTGCCCCATGCGATACGTCGTGCGGCCACATTGATATCCGCCGTACGGTCCACGAAGCACGATGATTTGCCGCCAAGTTCCAACGTAACCGGCGTTAGGTGCTCGGCCGCCGCCCGCATGACGATTTTGCCGACGTGGCCGCCGCCGGTGTAGAAGATATGGTTGAACGGGCATTTCAGCAGTTCGCCGGTTTCCTTGGGCCCGCCTTCGACCACGCGCACGGCCGCGGGGTCAAGATATTGCGGCACGAGTTCGGCGATAAGACGCGAGGTATTCGGCGAAAGTTCAGAGGGTTTCAGACAGATGGCATTGCCAGCGGCGAGCGCGTCGGCCATTGGCTCCAGAGCCAACAGCACCGGGTAGTTCCATGGCGAGATGATGAGTACCACGCCTTTGGGTTCAGCGATCGTCCAGCTGGCGGCGGGTTGCAGCATCCAATGCATCGCCTTGGGATGGCGCGCGGCCCACAGTCCGAGCCGGTTGCGGACGAACTTCGCCTCGCCGGCCACCAGATTCAGCTCCATCAGTATGGTTTCCGCCGCGGGTTTGCCCAAATCGGCCATGGCCGCAGCCACGAAAGCATCACGATTGTCCGTTACCAGACGGCATAGCGCATCCAATTGCGCCCGTCGCCAAGCCAATGGCCGCGTACACCCGGATTCGTAAGCGTGACGCAACTGAGCGAAATCCGTATTGACCATGGCACATCCTTCCCGCAGGATGCCCGGGTCGGTTTCCCGGGCATCGACTGTACCTATCGTACCGTCATGACGATGGCATGAGGGCGTTTGTGCTGCAGACAATACCCGACGTTTCGGTTGATACTCGCCAAATAGCTTGGGCTTGGCCGAAGTAGGTAGTGCAGGTGTTGTCGGCGAGTGCATCGACGGTGATGGGATTGGCGCTGGCCACGCCGAGCAGTTCGGCATTGGCAGGCAGGTCGTGTTGTGCGGCCACAGAGTCCACTTGTACCTCCACACCCACAGCTTCGACAGAAGGTTCGACGGCGATATGCCCGCCTGCATCAACCACAATGCGGCGGTCATCGGTGACATGCACGATGCCGTTCGCATCGGTCAGCGCGATGGATTCGAACCACAGCTCGGTGCTGTCCCAGCGCGCATCGTCTTGCGGATACGGATTGGGCACGCGCTCGAACCGTGTGGTGACGATGTTTCCGGCCCGGCGGAGGTCAGCGTGTCCCGCCCGAGTTCGCAGTCGGCGGCATCGTAGGCCACAGCGGTCAGCTCCCCCGGTTCGAACGGCACGTGGAACTCGGCCATGCATCGGCGCACAGGCGCGGTGCCAACGACTTCCCTGTTCAGCGTCAACTGCACGGTTTTGCCGCCCGAAAACACCTGCACGATGGCGTCGCGGCCCTCATAGCCCGCCCATGACCAACTGGCCACGCCGTCATGACCACGTTCGATAAATCGCGATGCACGACCCGTGTGGGTCGCGCCGTCGCCGTACAGCAATTGCATGGGCCTGACGGTGATGGCCGGGCGACGACGCGCGCCGGTGACAATCTGCCGGTAGAGCATCTGCCCGGTCAGTTCTCCAGTGATGTCAATCAGTCCGGAACCGCCCAGCAGTCCCGGATACCGGCGATATGGCCCGGTCCGGTGGCCGCGAATCGCCATGCGATTGCCGTATTCGCGCATCCATCCGTATGGTTCGGGATTCGAGTAGGCCCAGGCGCTTACGGACGCTTCGCCGATGTAGTCCCACCCGGTCCACACGAAGTCGCCGATCAGGTACGGCAGGTGCCAGATGTCCGGCCAGGTGTCGGCGATTTCCTGCGGATAGGTTTCGCTGGCGCAGAACACGCGCTCGGGGTGGCGGCGGTGGAACCATTCGGGCCCTTGGCGGCAGTAGTTCAGCCCGGCCACGTCGACCTCGTCGAACACCGCGTTGGTCTGTCGGTCTATGATGCCGGTGACGAGCGCGGCGGGCATGAGTCGGTCGATGGCCGTGAGCATGGCGGGACCGGAAGCGTGTTCGAGCGTGGTGTTGAGGCCGGGCTCGCCCTCGACCTTGGCGTCGTGCGGGCTCGCCCTCGACCTTGGCGTCGTGTTCGTCCACGCCGGCCTGCGTTTTCGCCACGATGGACAGGGAGATCGGGTTCACGCAATCGATGACCGGCCGCTCGGCATCAAGCGAGCGGATGATGCCGACCATGGAGCGGGCGGCTTCGGCGGCGCGCGGCGACTTGGTGTCGGCGATTTCGTTGCCGATCGAATACAGAATTACGCTGGGATGATTGCGATCTTTGCGCACCATCGAAGCCAAGTCGTCGGCGTAATGGTCACGGAAAGACGCCGCATAATCGTAGCTGGTTTTATGCATCCACCACATGTCGAATGCCTCGTCCATAACCAGCAGACCAAGCTCATCGCAGGCATCGAGGAAGGCCTTGGACAGCGGATTATGGGCAGAGCGAACGGCGTTGAAACCTTGCTCTTTCATGATGCGCGCGCGGCGATATTCGGCTTGCGGCGAGGTCGCCGCACCGAGAATGCCGTTGTCGTGGTGCACGCAGCCGCCGTTGAGCAGGATGCACTTGCCGTTGATTCGCAAGCCTTGGCGTGCATCGAAGGTCAGCGCGCGGATACCAAAACGCTCGGCATGGGTGTCGAGCAAGGTGCCGTTTGCGTCGTGCAATTCGATGCGTGCGGTGTAGAGTGTAGGCGAATCTGGGGACCAGAGTTGGGCGTTGGCGATGGTGCCGGTGTGGTCAGCTCGATAGTCATTCGATATTCGTAGGTGCCGCCCGGATAGTAGCCGGTGTTGTAGCCGTTGGCGGTGTGCGGGTCGCGCGATTCGTGGATCATCGCATCGTGCGGGAGTGTGACTGGCTGCCACGCTGCCCCATTGGATTGGTCCTTGATTGAGCGGAATTGCCAGCCATGACTCACAGCGATGCGCTTCATGGCTTTATTGTAGGGCGGGAGTGATTGGTTTGCGTTCGGGGATATCTCCCCTCAGTCTCACTTCGTTCGACAGCTCCCTCGTCAGAGGGAGCTCACAACGTTTTACGGCAACGGTACTGCAATTTTAGACGGGCTTTGCCCGCGCTTTGCTGGCTCGCCTGTCGGTTCGCACGTTGCCTACAGACCGAAAATCCTCCGGATTTTCCGTCGCGGCACAGCCGCTCCCCTCACCTACGGATAGCCCACTGGGCTATCCGCTTTACGGTTCGGCCGGACTGTCTGCTTTACGGCAACGTCATGAAATCAGTGTCTTTGAGGTAGTTTTTGCCGGCGGTGATGTCGTATTGGATGAGCCTGTAGTCGGCAAGCAACTGCTTGGTTTCCTTGTCGAAGTCATCGGTGGACATCGGGTTGCCGTTCTGATCAAGGTAGATGTTCTGGCCTTCGGGGATACGATCCCAGCCTTGGATCTTGTTGACCACAGGCGGTTCCATAGCGGCAATCTTGGAATGCATCTCGGTTAGGAACGCCAGATACGGGCTGACCTTGGCGTTCATATGATCGGCGGCCTGCGCCACGAAGAAGTTCGGCGAGGAGTAGGCTGCATCGCTTGCCTTATTGCCTTGGGAACCAGAGGCCTTGTTCGACCAGATGAAGTAATCGGTCAGGTGCAGGGCCAAGGAGTTATTGTCACCCTCACTGGCGGACGAGTAGATGCCCGGCAAGTGGTCGCCATAGAATACCACGGTGACGGGCTTATCCAGCGCATCCAGTTCATTCAGGAACTCCTGAGTGGCCTGATCGGTAATCTCCACACCCTTTTGATAGGTCTCAATCGACTGCTGCTCATCATTACCCAGTGGCGTATCCGTGGTGGATTCGGCGGTGTAGTCGTTATTCTCATACCACTCGTGGTAGGGCATGTGATTCTGCATGGTAATGATCTGGATGAATTTGTTCGTCTTACCGGACTTGATGCCTTCCAGCGCAGAATCATAGGAAGACTTATCAGAGACGTACGGCGACTCGTCGATCTTGTCCTGATACTTGATCACGTCCGGACCGGTCAACGTGTAGAAGTGCGAGAAGCCGAACTTCTTGTAGTTCGTGGCACGCGAGTACATGCTGGATTCGTACGGGTGGTAGCCGAGCGAGTTGGCGGACGCGCCCCACATCTGGTTGATGGTGGGGGTCCAATGCTGGCTCGGGACCAGCTGCTGGTACGGGCTGGACAGGGAGGAATCGAAATTGGCCATGCTCAGGCCGGAAAGTCCCATATATTCGAGATTGGCCGTACCTCCGCCGTAGCCGGAGGAGAGCATCAGACCGGAGGTGGTGCCCGCCTTGATCTTGCGGATGTTGGGCATCGAATCCTTATTGGTCTTCAGTCCCGGCACGCGGCTCGGGTCAGAGAAGGATTCGGACAACACGTACACCACTGTCGAATCAGTGAGGTTGTTGGTGCGGGAGGTGTTGATTGTCTCCGCTTCCTTCTGATAGCGAGCGGCGACCTTCTTCATGGTCTCCTCGGAGTAGTTGCTCGGCTTGTCCATAATCTTCGGGTTGAGCTGGCGGGTGAAGGCCACGAGCGGACCATTGCGCTGCGCGTCATACACGGAATCCCACATGGATGGCGTGTCTCCCAAGGTGCGGGAGAACTTGTTGGCCGGCGAATCGGTGGTGCTCACATGAATGCAGTACAACGCGAACACCAGAATCGGCAGCAGCAGCAAAATCAGACGGGAGGTGAGGTTCAGGCTCAGGTTATCCGTACGAATCATGCGACCTTTGCGCCCATCGAAATGACGCAGCACCAGAATCAGCGCGAGCAGTACGGCGAACGCGCCGAGTGCCACGAGGATGGTCACATGCGCACCGGCCGGAATGAAGGTGAGCATGTTGCCGGTGTTCGAGCCAAGGAAGCCTAGATCGGCGGGCAGAATGGCCTCGTAACGGATCTCGACCTTGAAATGTTCGATGGCGGCCACGATGATTCCGACCGCAAGAATCACGATGCTTGCCGTCCAGAACCGGTTGAACAGCATCAGCAACATGAGGTATAGCAACGCGACAAGTATCACGTTGAGCATGAATACGAAATTGCCGTCGGCCCACATCTTGCTCACGAAGCCGAATCCGACGGTCGGACTGGACAGCTGCACACGGGTAGAGTTGGACGAAACGCCCACTTCGAGCGCCGTCACGACAATGATGTCGAAGATAACGAAGAGCACGCCGTACACCCAGCCGGGGAAGGGCTTGTGGGGGTGCTGGGGCGTGACTTCATTGGCTTCGGCCTTTTTGGCCCAAAGCTTGAAATGGGGTTTCACTGTGGTGGTACTACTAGTGTTCTCGCTCATTCGCCTGTTTCCGTATGTGACTTTTCAAGGGCATATTGTTGCCGCTGAACCTTGGAAAATCCATAGTTCCATTATTTTTCTTACCGTTTCCTAACTATTCACCCTAACGCAAAGGGTGCCTCGGGACATCCCCGAAGCACCCTGATACATAAGGAGCCTTCCCTGATAGCGAGGCGTTCTGTTCTCCCCTAGGCAACGCCTCGCTATCTGGCTTGATTATCCCCTTATTGCTGTTGCGGATTGCCGGCTACTGCCGCATTACTTCACGGCGGCGGCGAACTGGTCGACCAGCGCGCTCATCCAGTCGAGCAGGTTGGTGTACTGCTTCGGCATCTGCTCGGTGAGCTCCACGATCGGCACGTTGGCGTCCTTGGCGGCACCGGTGATCTGGTCGGTGGTGGAGTTTGCTTCCTGGCTGTTGAAGACGAGCATCTTGATGGGGCCGGCCTTCAGGGTGTCCTGGAAGTCCTTGATGTCGGCCGGGGTCGGCTCGCTCTCGTTGGCGGAGGCCTGGGCGTAGCCCTTCGGGGTAGCGTCGGTCATCTTGAGGTCGTCGGCCAAGTACCAGGCCACGGATTCGGTGGCGGCGTACGGCAGGTTCTCGGTCTTGGCGGAAGTCTCCTTGATCTTGGACTCAAGCTGGTCTTCCTTGGCGTGCCATTCTTTGTTGAGCTTGGCGTAGTCGTCCTTGTGGCTCGGGTCGGCCTTCTGGTAGGCGGCGGTGATGGCGTCGGCAGTGTTGGAACGCACCTTGGCGAAGAACCAGACGTGCGGGTTGTCGCCTTCCTTGATGCCGGCGGTTTCGGCGGCGGTGACCAGCGTGGCCTTGGTCGACTGGGCGGCCTTGGTGGCCCACGGGTCGTAATCGGCGCCGTTGACCACGGCCACCTTGGCAGTGCCGAACTTGGCGACATCCTGGCTGGTGGGCTCGTAATCGTGCGCCTCAACGTTAGTCTTGGTCATGATGTTGGTGACTTCGACGTTGCTGCCGCCGAGGTCTTCGGCCACGGAACCCCACTGGTTGATGGAGGCGACGACCTCGATCTTGCCGGAAGACGCGGCGCTGCTGGAATCGGACTTGCCGCCGGCGGCGTTGCTGGAACCGCAGGCGGCCATCGAGAACAGGGTCGCCGCGGCGGCCGCGATAGCGAGCGCGCGCTTGGCGTTGGACATGATGGACATGATTGGATTTTCCTCTCTAATTCAGCTGTTTGGTCGGGCGATGCTGCTGTCGCTGCATCATTGCCCGGCCACCGATACGACAGAATAACATGTATTGAGAATTATTATCATTTGTATTTACGTCGGCGTGTTGCTCGCACATGCTCGCGCCGCCGGCGGAAATCCCGAGCCCCCGAAGACAGCAACGCGGAGTCCCGCCGTTTTCGGCAGACGAAACGACAGAAATCCCGCGCCACCTTCGTTCGGACGCGGGATTTCTGCCGTTTGCTGCACCTGCCGCCGCCATCGCCGGCGCCATGGCGCACGTCACAGCGGCATCGCGGCACCGACCGACGCCTGCACCAGGTCGGCGAGCCCCACGGTGTGGGCATCCTCACATATCAGCGCATCGCGCGAGGCGATCGCCCGGATGATATCGCGGCAGGCACACTCCCCATCCGTATCCAGATGACGGGCCAGACATCCGGCGCCGATGACCGGCAGTTCGAGCACGCACGAGGCCTCACGGATCAGGCGGGAGACCACCGCGCCAGTCGAACGCTCGTCATAGACGCCGTCCTCCTCGCCCATGCCGTACAGGCACAGGCGGTCGTCGTCGAAGAACCGCTCCTCGAATTCGTCAAGGCCTACAGCATTGGCCACCGCACCCACGAACATCGACTCACTCCACTCGTTGAGACGGAAGGAATCGGCCAGGTACCGCGCAACCGGCGTGGCCTCAAGGCCCACAGGCAGCGAGACCAGAAACGCGCCGTCATGCCCTTGCAGCGATCCGAGCGTCCGTTCAAGGTCATGTTTGACCGTGCAGCTCATGCAGCACTCCTCGAGTCCGAACGAATCGGACTCGCCGAACACCACCCCGCTCGCTTGGGGCTTCGCGACGTTGCGCACGATCTCGAGACCGGATTCCACGGCGTCGTTCGGGCGCACGTCATAGGCGACCGAGCATACGGACGGGAAGGAATCGACCAACGAGAACGCCACGGAGCCCAGGCTCAGGCGGTCGACGCCGGTGAGCAGCACCACGGGCGTGCGCCCCTCCGCGTTTCCCTGTGATTGCAATGCCGGATGGATCATGACAGCCTTTCTAATTTGATAATGGTTATCATTATGCTATAGTCGCAGGCATGTCCAAAACATGTCAAATTCTGGGAACACGCGCCGGGGTCGGCAACCGCGTCTCCCACTCACACAGGAAAACACGCCGAACCTTCGCCCCGAACCTGCAGTCCAAGCGGTACTGGGTGCCGTCCTTGCAACGGCACGTCACGCTTACCGTGAGCGCCAAGGGCATCAAGACCATCGACCGCATCGGCATCGAAGCGGCGATCGCCCGCATCCGCCGCAATCAGGGCACCAACTGAACCGGCCGCGGCATCACCCCAACGCTCGGGCAGTCAGTAGGCCCGCCACTGTGCCGGCGCGTAACCGCAGCAACAAACCGCGCTAACGAGCCGCATCACCCACATGGCACCGCGACGTACACGGCATACGCGACATGACAGCGTGACACCCACACATAGAAAGCACCACTCATGGCAAGCAACTCCTCCGCAATCCGCCCGGTCATCACCCTGAAGTCCACGGTCGGCACCGGATTCACCTACACCACCACCAAGAACCGTCGTAATACGCCGGACCGTCTTGAGCTCACCAAGTTCGACCCGGTGGTCCGCAAGCGGGTGCCGTTCCGAGAGACCCGCTAATCCATCTGTTCGTTCATTAGGCATCGGCCGTGAGATGAGGAAGAGGCTTAAGCACCAGCCGGAATCGTTTCCTTGTTGGTATTCCGGCGGTTTCCCCTATCACCATTTCATGAACTCATCTCCCGAGCCCTGCGGCATGCGCCCAATGAACGAATGCACTCGTCCCAGCTCCGGCCGATGCCACCACAACGCCCACCGGAGCCTTATCAAGGAGCTAGACATGGCCAAAACCAGTAAAATCAACCGACAATTGCAACGCGAACGCATGGTTGCCAAGTACGTCGAGCGCCGCGCCGAATACAAGCGCGACAGCGTCAACCCGCATCTGACCGCCGAAGAGCGCGCCGAGGCGATGCGCAAGCTGCAGGCTCTCCCCCGCGACGCCAGCCCCACCCGTCTGCGCAACCGCGATTCCATCGACGGCCGTCCGCGCGCCTACAACCGCAAGTTCGGCCTGTCACGCATCAACCTGCGTGAGAAGGCACACAAGGGCGAACTGCCCGGCGTAGTGAAGTCCAGCTGGTGATCGGGCCGGCACAACCGGCCGTCAAGCCGTCTCAGGCCATCTAATTCACCGGATTACGCCCGCGCATCCAACGCCATTCTCATCCATATCACCGCACAACATCACACAACCAAAGGTCCATAACCATGCAAGAGGGCATCCACCCCGAATACAGTCCTGTGATCTTCTATGACCGCTCCGCCGACAGATACTTCCTCACCAAGTCCACGCTGGCGGCCAAGGCCGCAAGCCTGCCGACCATCGACTGGGAGGACGGCAACACCTACCCGCTCGTCAATGTGGAGGTGTCCAGCTACAGCCACCCGTTCTACACCGGCAAAAACGTGGTGATCGACGCCGCCGGTCAGGTGCAGAAGTTCAACGCCCGCTACGGCAAGAAATAGTTCACACATATTCCCGTCCACAAGAAGAAAGGAACGGACATGAAGGTCAAGGCATCGGTCCGCTCATTGGCCCGCAAGGACGGCTCCTATGTCGTCCGCCGGCGCGGTCACCTGTACGTAATCAACAAGAAGAATCCCCACTGGAAGGCGAGGCAAGGCTGATGGCACTGCCCAAGTACAAGACGTCCCGGGCAAACACGCGTTCGCGCCGCTCCAACTGGAAGGCCAAGGTGCCTCAGCTGGCCACGGTCCGAACGCCCGAAGGCGGAGTGGTTCAGGTTCCGCAGAATCTGGCCGCAGCCGTACGAAAGGGGCATATGAAGCCATAACCAACATCATGGATTCCACAATCCATCAAGTCTCGTAACAACATGGCAGTGACGGCTTCGTTTTCCTCGGAAAACACGGCGCGCGTTCTTTCCTATTCCTCTCGCGCACCGCCATTCCCACGAAAAACGAGCCGCCGTTGTCATGCCTGACCACATGCGGGCGCGGCGTTTGCCTGCCAGCGCGATTGCAACCGTCGTCCGCACAACATCGAATACATTAATAATCATCATTCTTTTCGAGAGAAGAATACTCGGTAGAAAGTCAGAGTATGACTGATCAGCACACCAGCCGGCCCTCCGCCAGCAACCCTAAGCATCCGACCGGCAGCGCATCCGGTACCAACACATCCGCCGGTTCCGCCAAACCTAGCACCACCAAACGCAACACCGTCGTCGGCGTTATCGTCGCGTTCATTGTCGGTGCCGTGTTGGGCGGCCTGATTCTTGGCGCATTCACTTTTCTGAGGCCAAGCGGCTCGGATTCGGCCGCTTCCGCCGGCAGCAACTCCGCCAACCCGGCCGCAGACAAGACCAGCGATTCCTGCGATGCCACGTTCACCGTGGTCGCCTCGGTCAACCAGTGGGGCTCGCTCGCCCAACAACTTGGCGGCTCGTGCGCCAAGGTGACTTCGCTCATCAACTCGATCTCCGTCGACCCGCACGATTATGAGGCCACCGCATCCGATCTGGCCAAGCTCGCCAAGGCAGACATCGTGGTGCTCAACGGCGCCGGCTACGACGGTTGGGCGGAAAAGGCGCAGCTTGACGAGAAACGCCAGACCATCGTGAACGTGGGCGACCTCATGGGCATCACCGCCACCGACGAGCACGAGCATTCCCACGACCACGCCGAGGGCGAGAAAGGCCACCATCACCACCATGGCGCTACGAACCCGCACCTGTGGTTCAGTCCGGAAGCCGTGCTGAAGGCCGCCGAAGCCATCAACGCCGCCTACGCGGACAAGGCCGGGGCCGGTTCCGCCACCGCCGCCACCGCGCAACGTCACTTCAACGAGTGGAATGGCGAGTACGCCGACTTCGTGACCCTGGTGAACAAGGCGCGCTCCGCCAACGTGCAGCGCCGCTATGTGGCCACCGAGTCGATCATCAGCTACCTCTTGGAATACATCGGTGCGGTCGACATGACCCCGGCAACCTACACGAACGCGATGAACAGCGGCGCCGAACCGTCCGCCGCCGACCTCAAGAACGCGGTGAACATCGTGTCCGGCAACGATGTGGACCTGCTTATCGTCAATCCGCAGGAGATGGACGGCTTTGCCAAGAAGCTCGACGAGGCCGCGCAATCCAGCCACAAGACGGTCATCTCCGTGACCGAACAGCTACCGGAGAAGCAGAAGACGCTGCTCAGCTGGCTCACGCTGATCGCCAACCAGGCGCTGGCCACCGACACCACCAACGGCTACTTCCTGACCCAGGACGTCAAGGACCGCAACCTGTCCGACTATGAGGGCGAATGGCAGTCCGTCTACCCGCTGCTCCAGGACGGCACGCTCGACAAGGTGATGCAGGCCAAAGCCAAGAAGGGCGACATGACCGCCGCCGAATACACCAAGTACTACGAGGTCGGCTACAAGACCGACGTGGAGAAGATCGCCATCAAGGGCGACCAAATGAGCTTCACCCGGGGCGGCAAGACGGCCACCGCGACCTATGGGTACAGCGGCTACAAGATCCTCGACTATGCCAAGGGCAACCGTGGCGTGCGATTCCTGTTCACCGCCACCGGCGATGTGCCCGAGGGCGCGCCGAAGATCGTGCAGTTCTCCGATCACAGCATCGCACCGGCCAAGGCCGCACACTTCCATATCTTCATGGGCGATGATTCCCAGGAAGAGACCCTCAAGGAAATGGACAACTGGCCTACGTATTACCCGGCGTCCATGAACAAGGAGGAAGTGGCCACCGAAATGCTGGCCCACTGATTCGCCATCGGCCCAGGCAACCATGTGCAAAGTTCCCCGCATATCGATGTGTACCATCGGCATGCGGGGAACTCGCATATTATCTCGACCACTATCATGCGTACGGTGCTAATATGACGGCGATATGGCAGGTGATATTCGTATGAAAGAACCTCGCACGCAGCGCACGGAACAGGTGAACACCGCGCAACAGGACCATTCGGCGAACTATCTGTTTCTGATTATCGGCACGCCGCTGGTGGCGTTCCTGATTGCGGCTTCCGCGATGCTCGAGTCGCGTGGGTTTCCGGTTCCGCTGGTGCGTATCGGCACCGGTGCCGCGGGGCTTATCCTGCAGGCGATTCCGTTCATGCTGCTAGGCGCTATGATGTCGGCCGCGGTCAGCACGTTCGTCAGCGCCAATTTTCTGGCCCGCCACATACCGAAATCGTTGGCCGGCGGACTGGCCGCGGCATTGGTGACCGGCCTGTGCCTACCGGTGTGCGATTGCATGGTGGTGCCCACGTTCGCGAATCTGATACGCAAACGCCTGCCGCTGCCGTGTGCGGTGACGTTTCTGTGCGCAGTGCCGGTGATGAATCCAATGGCGATATGGTCCACATGGTTCGCATTCACCGACAAACCATGGATGGTGGCGGCCCGCGTGGGGTTGGGCATGGTAGTGGCGATAGTCGCGGGGGTGTCGTTCGCGGTGTGGCCGCTCCGCTCCCCTGCGGTGCGTGAGAGGCCGCTGACGATTGGGCGGTCGTTGGTTTGCGAGGATTGTGCAGGGGCGACGGGTGATTCGCCTGAGAGCCACCCCCGGTCGGCTTTGCCGACAGCCCCCGCCGGCGGGGGCACGGGGCGCGGATTGGAGCGGTTCACGCATTTCATTCGGCATACGCATGACGATTTTATGCGGATGATGCCGATTCTGCTGTTCGGCACGATCGTCGCCTCCATCATGCGCACCGCATTGCCGTCGTTGACCAACGGTTCAAGCACGCTCGATGACGCTGGTGTCATCGTACTGATTCTGGCGGCGATGGGACTGGCGTTCCTGTGTTCGCTGTGCTCTACTTCCGATGCGGTGATCGCCGCCAGCATGATTGGCGTGCTGCCGGTCTCCGCCATGCTTGCCTTCCTGGTCTTCGGTCCGATGCTCGACCTCAAGAACACGCTGATGCTGGCCACGGAATGCCGGCCACGGTTCATCATTCGGTTCATCGCGACCGTGGCGGCGACCTGCTTCCTCGCCGCGCTTGCCGCCCATCTGGTGATGGGAGCGTAGCCATGAAGCGCAAGGTCACACTCCCCGACCGCGTGGAGGCGCTGTGTTTCGCGGTGCTGGGCGCGGCCATCGCCTATGCGGTGGTGGGCGGATCATACACCACGCTGATCACGCCGCGTTCGCTGCCGTATCTCATCATCGGTGCGGTACTGCTGTTCGTGCTGGCGACCGCAGCATGGCTCGGACTGTTCCACGCCACGGAGCGTTCGGTTTTGCGGTTCCTGATCGCCTTGATTATTCCGGCGCTGCTGATCACCGTGCCGTTCCAGCCCAGCAGCGGCAGCGGCGGCTTCGACGAGTACGCCGGCGGCCGCGCTATCGTCATTCCCCGCAGCTCGCACAAGCCTGATGGCGTCTCGCAGCTGCACGGACTCGACACGGCGAACAAGACCCTGACCATCAGCGACGACGAATTCGGCTCATGGTTCGAGCAGATCGACCATAATCCGCAGCGTTACGTCGGTTACCATGTGCAGGTCACCGGGTTTGTGAGCAAGTCGCGTACGTTCGGCGCGGACGAGTTCGAGCTGTCCCGCCAGTTCATGTCCTGCTGCATTCTCGACATGACCCCATTCGGGTTCATAGCCAGCTCCGGCAAGGCCGGCACCCTGCACAATCACGACTGGGTCACCGTCGACGCCGTCATCAAGCAGGGCGCCTACGGCTCCGCCGGCCACGAGCGCCAAGGCCTGATACTGCAGGTCCGGTCGGCCAGCAAAGCCGCAGCCGCCCCGACCGGCTACTTCTACTGGCAGTAAAGGACGCGTCTCCCGAAATGGAAAGCACTGCGTTGCGCCATGACTCGTCCCATATCGGCAGAAATCCCGCGTTATAACGAAAGGTACGCGGGGGCTCTGCCTTTATAAGGCTCAAAACTGGCAGAAATCCCGCGCAGGCCTCGTTGAAACGCGGGATTTCTGCCAGTTGATTCAAATTATGTGACAACATGCTGGGCACCTGATTTGCTTTAATATCGATAATGAATATCATTTGTTAGCGAAAAGGGGCAGAACGTCATGAGCATCGAGCAAACCGCGACCACTCGGCGCGTGACGCGACCCCGACTCCTCATCACCCAGGTCCTGGCGGAACTATCCCGATTCGCCACGGCCCAGGAAATCACCGACATCCTGCGCGAGCGCGGCACGCGCATCGGCACAGCCACCGCCTACCGCAATCTGCAGATGATGGCCTCCCAAGGCGAGCTCGACGTAATCCACGTCAACGGCGAGGCCCTCTACCGCGAGTGCTCGGACCAGCATCACCACCATCACATCGTATGCCGCGAATGCGGGCGGACCATCGAAATCGAGATTCCCGGACTTGAGCAGTGGATCGACAAAGCCGCCAAGCAGTTGAAGTACCGGAACGTCGCCCACGAACTGGAGATTTTCGGCCTGTGCCCCAAGTGTGCGGCGAAGCATGCCACCGAACCGCCTCTCAACGTCGGCGCTCACCAAAGGATGAACCACTGACGACGCCAGACGATACTGGCCGTCGGCGTTCGAACAAATAATGGCGCAGTCCCGACGCTACTGGCCTCCAGCATCGATGCCCTTCCAATCCTTGGCGCAATAGCGACGATATAAGCTCCACTCGCATCGTTAGATTGCCAACGCTTGGCGTAGCACCGATGCCAGACACGCTCATCGTCGTCGTTCCACCAATATTTGGATTGGTACCGCCACCACCTATACCAGGCGTCGACACTCGGCCAACAATCGGCCCGTTACCGACACAAAACTGCATGAGGTCTCATTGCTCTTAATAGCAGCAATGGGCCTGATAATCACTTTCACTAACTTTCGCCGCTGCCGTCTGCGCTCTATAGTCGCAGACGAACAGACGCTGAAAGGAACAACAATGACTATCAAGACCATCGATGAGCATGCTTACGAGATCGTTACCGAAGAGGGCACCTTCGCCGCCTGCAAGGACACGCTGGCTAAGTTCGACGTCACCAAGCACGAGCACGGCGTGGCCGCCTGTGGCTGCTGCGGTTGCTGCTTCACCGGCAACTGCTGCGACGACACCGACTGCGAGCACAACCACACCGAAGAGTGCGAGGGCAAGGCTTGCCTGCACGCTTGCCACGAGAACCGCGAAGGCCACGAGTGCGCCTTCTGCCACCTCGCCTTCGACACCAACGAGAAGTGCCACGATGAGATTCTGGCCGACCTCAAGGAACTCAAGGCCGAGCTGGCTGCCTGAGTTTTAGGTTTCCGATTTCTCCTGCGGATTGGCTCCTCTCAGGGAGGGGAGCCAAATTCCGGCACGAACCACTGCGCTTACCGTATGATGTCTACGGGCGCGGTGGTTTTGTTTTTCTCGATGATGGCGCAGATTTGCTCGGGCGTCTCCTTGCAGCCGCGCCGGATCCATAGCCAGATAATCGATGAGACGGCGGAGACCAGAATTTCCAGCGCATAGTCGCGCGGAATGCCGCTGTAGCTCAGCTCGGTACCCACACGGGCCGCCTGCTCAAGCAGCATCTGCTTCAACACATCCTTGACCCGGTCATACATCTGCATATCGTTGCCCGAACGGGACAGTGCGTCGAAGAACGCATACTCACGCTTGACATAGCGCAACGCCTCGGCAATCGACTCGGATTCAAAGCAGTCCTCCACGCTCACCGGACCGCGGCCCTCATCGTCCGGCCCGGTGATGAGAATCTGCGTCAGATCGGCGATGGTGTCGTCGATGAGCCGCTGCCGCAGGTCGAATTTATCCAGATAATGCAGGTAAAAAGTACCTCGATTGATGCCCGCAAGCCGTACGATGGCACTTATCGACATGCCATCAAACCCCTTGGTCTGCATCAGTTCGGTGAAAGCGGCTCTGATTTTTGTCTCAGTAGCAGTATTACGCTTACCGTTCTCAGACACAGTCCTACTCCTTGGTCATTTCTTCACGTACTGACTACCAATAGTATCAACATGTTGTTCATTTAATACCAAAATAAACACTTCCCAAAAAACTGTTCAAAATGAACAATTTCGCGATCTATGGTGATTGACCGCCCTTTCTTTCTCTCCATACAATCTTAAATCAGTTAAATCAACATGTTGTCTATTCAACGTGAAGGGAGTCACTAACCATGGCCTACATCGAAATGGTCCACAGCTTCAAGCGCTACCACATGGGAAGCACCACCATCGCGGTCAATAACGACGTCAACTTCAGCATCGAGCAGGGCGAGCTGGCCATCATCCTCGGCGCATCCGGCACCGGCAAATCCACGGTGCTCAACATCCTGGGCGGCATGGACACCAATTCTGAAGGCCAGGTAATCATCAATGGCAAGGACATCTCCAACTACACCGCCCACCAGCTCACCGACTACCGCCGCACCGACATCAGCTTCGTGTTCCAGTTCCACAATCCGGTGGCCAACCTCACGGCCAAGGAGAACGTGGAGCTCGCCTCCGAAATCGTGAAAGACGCGCAGGACCCGCCCCAAGCGCTCATCGACGTGGGGCTTCAGGACCGTATCAACAACTTCCCCGCGCAGCTTTCGGGCGGCGAACAGCAACGCGTGGCCATCGCCCGCGCGGTGGCCAAGAACCCGAAGATTCTGCTGTGCGACGAGCCGACCGGCGCTCTGGACTACAACACCGGCAAGCAGGTGCTGCAGATTCTGCAGGATCAGAGCCGTAAGAAGGGTGCGAACGTGGTCATTGTAACGCACAATTCCGCCATCGCGCCGATTGCCGACCGCGTGATCCACATGCATGACGCGCGCGTCAAATCGATCGAAGTGAACGAGCATCCGATGGATATCAAGGATCTGGAGTGGTAAGCAGTATGACCGATCTCAACGATTTCACCGAAACGACCAACCTTACGCCCGCGGCCGACTCCGCAGCCGACTCCGCAGCCGATTCCGCCGCAAATTCAGCAAACGACTCCTATACCGCGCCCGGCAGAACGCCCCACGCGCACAAGGCCAAGCGCAACCGCCGACGCAACGGGTCATTCCATAAGCGCATGCTATGGAAAAACATCCGCGTCACCATGTCCAAATCCAAGGGTCGATTCGCCTCCATCGTGAGCCTGATGGCGCTTGGCCCCTTTGCGCTCGTAGGCCTGTTCGTCACCGGCCCGGACATGCAAATAACCGGCACCGACTTCTTTAATCAGAACAATCTCGCTGACGTAACCGTCATCAGCGATTATGACCTGACCAAAGCTGACGAAAACATTATTCGCAGCGCGCCCGGCGTCAAAGATGCGGAGTTCGGCTATTTCAAAGACGTGACCATCAAGAACAGCAATCACAGCCTGCGCGTGTTCTCCAAACCGGACTCGGTCTCCACCTTTGCCGTGTCTGAAGGTCGTCTGCCCAAGGCCGCAAACGAAATCGCCTTGATTCGGCGGAGCAAGACAAATACGCCATCGACAGCACCATCAAGGTCACCGAGCAGCCGGATATTGCCGGCGATACCGTATTGAAGCGCACCCAGTTCACCGTGGTGAGCTTTGTGGATTCCAGCGAAGCGATTTCCAACCTCAATATGGGCCAGTCGACCGCAGGCAGCGGCGAACTCAATGGGTACGCCGTGGTCTTCCCCGCCGCCTTTGATTCGGGAGTCGCCATGATCGGCCGTGTGACCTTCAAGGACACGCAGGGCCTTGAGTATTGGAGCACCACATATCGCGACCGCGTTTCCGAGCACAAGGCCACGCTGACCAAGCGACTGGCGGACCCCAACCCAAAGCCCGCGGAGACTCGATTCACGAAGAACGCCGCCGGCAAATCGACAAGGCCCAGGCCCAAGTCGATGACGCCAAGCAGCAGCTGACAGACACCCAGCAACAGTTGAACGACGCGAAAAACCAAATCGAAAACGGCAAGGACCAACTGGCCAGCAGCAGCGAACAAGCTGTGAATCAGGCGTCATCCACACTGGCAGAGTTATCTGGCGCCACCGCGCAAATCGCCTCTGCGGATTCCCAACTCACCAGTGCGCAAACGCAACTCGCCGCCGGAGCCCAGCAATTAACACAAGGCCAAGGCCAGCTGACCGAGTCCTGGCAGCAGTTGAGCTCCGCCAAAACGCAACTGGATCAGGCCCGTACACAGCTGGACACGACCAAGCAAGTGCTCGATAAAACCGGTCAGCTCTTGCAGCAGTGGCAGAACACCGGACTGACCGGCAACCTCTATGACAGCGTCAAGGCACAATATGATCGTGCGCTAAGCTCCTATAACGATGCCGTAACGGAATACAAAGGCAAGCTGAACGAGTACAACAACGCCTTGCAGCAGTGGAATGACAGTGCCGCGCAACTCAGTCAAGGTTCGCAAGAGTATCAGCAAAACGCCGCCGCCATCTCGCAGGCCGCCAATCTGCTGGCTTCCAAGCAGACCGAATTAGGGCAGGCCGTTTCCATGGCCTCTGGCAGCGTATCCGATGGAACCAGCGAACTCATCGAGGGCCAGCGCAGCATCGAAAAGGCCAAAGACGAATACAACGCCAAGCTTCAGGAATTCAACGATGCCAGGCCCGTCGCCGAAAAGAAGATCAAAGCCGCCGAGCACGACATCGAACTGGCGCGCGAAAAGGTAGACACGCTCGAAGTGCCGGCCTACTCAATCGATGGGCGGCGCGAATGCCTGACTTCCGAGGGCTACCGCGTGTATGAAATCATCGCGAACATCGTCAATAAACTGGCGATGATCTTTCCCGTGTTCCTCTACTTTGTGACCGCGCTGGTGATGCTGACCACCATGGACCGCATGGTGGATGAGGAGCGCACCAATTCCGGCATCTTGAAGGCGCTCGGCTACAGCGACCGAGACATCATGAAGAAGTTCCTGTTCTACGGATTCACCGCCTCCACCATCGGCACCATCATCCGCGTGGCGGCCGGGCATACGATACTGCCGATTATCGTGAACCATGCGTATAGTAACGGCTTCACCATGGCCGCGCATCGCGCTGGCGTTCCACCCTGCCATCACCCTGGTAGCGTTCCTGCTGGCCTGGGCGAGCGCCGTGATACCGGCTTGGGTGGCGGCCAAACGCGAGCTGCGCGACAAGTCGGCTTCCCTACTGCTGCCGAAGCCGCCCGCCAAAGGCTCGAAGATCTTCCTGGAGCGCATCACCCCGTTGTGGAACCGGATGAGTTTCACGTAAAAGGTCACGGCGCGCAACCTGTTCCGATACAAGGCGCGCATGTTCATGACGATTTTCGGCGTGGCAGGCGCGGTGTCGCTGCTCACGGCCGGGCTCGGCGTGCAGGCCTCCACCGGGCAGATCAACGACCGCCAGTTCGAGGACCTGATCCATTACGACATGATCGTGGCCGAGAAATCGGACAACAACGACGAGCAGCGCGCCGAAGTGGCCAAGGCGATGAAGGGCGGGGCCGTCTCCGAGTCCGCGCCGATCTACTACGAGGAGATGTCGAAAGTGGCCGGCAAGGAGAACGACAAACAGTCGATTACCCTGATCGCCACTGATGACGCCTACAATTTCGGCGACTACATCACCCTGCGTTCGCGCACCGGGCACAAGCCGCAGGTGCTCACCGACCGTGGTGCGATCATCTCCGAACGTATGGCGGAAATGATGGACGCCAAGGTAGGCGACACGATTACCGTCACCGATTCGAGCGGCACCGAGCGCAAGGTGCGCGTGGACGGCATCACCGAAATGTTATATCGGGCATTTCATGTTCATGCCTTCGGGTGGCTATAAGCACGTGTTCGGCGAGCAGTACCAGTCGAACGCCTATATGGTGCGGCTCAAGAACCATAAGACCCCCAATGTGGAGTCGCGTAGCGCCAAGCTCATGAAGTTGGACGGCGTGAAGGGCATTGTGCAGAACACGACCTCGAAGAAACAGGTGGCCACAATCGTCGACTCGCTGGATCAAATCATGGAAGTGCTGATTCTCGTGGCCGGGCTGCTGGCCGTGGCGATTCCTTACAATCTGACGAATCTCAACGTCTCCGAACGTATCCGCGAACTGTCGACCATCAAGGTGCTCGGCGGCCTCGGCGTGCTGGTCTACCGGCGGTTGAAGACGGTCGACATGTTCGGCGCCCTGAAGTCGGTGGAATAGCAGCGGAATAACAAATGGGATCGGCTTCGAAGCCGATCCCATTTGTTATTCGCTCACTGCTTTCTGAGCCTTCTGCGCTTTCTGCTCCTTTTGGCAATCAGGGCATAGTCCGAAGACCTCCAGGGTGTGGGATTCGACGGTGAAGCCGTGGCCGTCGGTCATTTTGCGCAGCCAAGCCTCGCCGGGCGGATCGATTTCCACGGTTTTGCCGCACTGCTTGCACACCAAGTGGTGGTGATGTCCGTCGTCGCCGCATAGGCGGAACAGCTGCTGGCCGTCCAGGCGGATCGTGTCGGCGGCACCGGCATCGGCCAAGGCGTTGAGCTGGCGGTATACGGTGGCCAAGCCGATTTTCGAGCCTTCGTCCTCCAGCCTGCGGTGCAGGTCCTGAGCGGAGATGAACTCCTCGCAGTCGACCAAGGCGGCGCGAATCGCGTCCTTCTGCTTGGTCTGGCGTTCGATATGTTCAACCATCGGTAAGCTCACGCCTTCTTTTTCAGGTCGTCCCAGCAGCCGGTGGCCTCAAGGTCAGCAACCATGGCAGCAGGGTTGTCGGTGAGCACGGTGATGTGGCCCATCTTGCGGTCGTGGCGCACTTCGGCCTTGCCGTAGTCGTGCACATTCCACTCCGGGTGGGTGGCGATCAGCGCGCGCGTCGGTTCCGCATGCTGGCCGAGTACGTTGACCATCACGGCCGGCGAGAGCAGCTTGGGCTTGGGCAGGGGCCAGCCGGCGATGCCGCGGATGTGGGCGCCGAACTGGTCCATCGAGCAGGCCTCGATGGTGTAGTGGCCGGAGTTGTGCGGGCGCGGGGCGAGCTCGTTGACGATGACCTGATCGTCCTTGGTGATGAACAGTTCGATGGCCAGCGTGCCAGCCAGTTCGAAGCCCTTGGCCAGGCGAATCGCCAGTTCATGCGCTTCGCGGGCCACATGTTCGGACACCTCGGCGGGGGCGATGGTCATGTGCAGGATGTTGTTGCGGTGCTCGTTACGCACAATCGGGAAAGTGACGAAGTCCTTGCCGTTGCCGGAGACCAGGATCGAAGCCTCGAATGCGAAGTCGACGAAGCCTTCCAGGATGCTCGGCGGGAAGCCACCACCACGGTCGGAGCGGGAGCGGATCTTCTCCAAGTCGGCGTCGGAACGCAACACGAGCTGACCGTGGCCGTCGTAGCCGCCGGACACGGTCTTCAGCACGGCCGGATAATGAATCTCGTCGAGGGCGGCGTCAAGCTCATCGAAGTTGTTGACGGCGCGCCACGGTGCGGTGGCGGTGCCGTGGTCGTTGATGAACTGCTTCTCGTGCACACGGTGCTGGGTCACGCGCAGTAAGTCGGTGCCCTGCGGGGTGGCGGTGATGCCGCGCACCTCGTCGATGGCATCGGCGTCCACGTTCTCGAACTCGTAGGTGAGCGCGTCGGACTGCACGGCCAGATCATGGATGGCGGTTTTGTCATCGTATTCGGCGGTGATCTGGAAGTCGGCCACCTGACCGGTCGGGCAGTTCGGCGTTGGGTCAAGCACGCCGACGCGGAAGCCCATGTAGCGGGCGGACAGAGCCATCATGCGGCCGAGCTGGCCGCCGCCGATGATGCCGATGGTCGAGCCCGGCATCAGCATGGAGACGCGGCCGCCCGTTTCTTCAGACAAGCTGGGCATTGGATTCGGCCACCTTTTCCTTCAGTTCGTTACGGTAATCCTCAAGCTTGTCGGCCAGTTCCGGCTCGAAGGCGGAGAGCATCTGCACGGCGAGCAGGCCGGCGTTGGTGGCACCGGAGTTGCCGACGGCGGTGGTGGCCACCGGGATGCCGCCGGGCATCTGCACGATGGACAGCAGCGAATCCCAGCCGGACAGGGCGTGGGAGCGCACGGGCACGCCGATTACGGGCAGTGTGGTCTGCGCGGCGATCATGCCCGGCAGGTGGGCGGCACCGCCGGCACCGGCGATAATGACCTTCAGACCATTGGCGCGGGCGTTGTGCGCGAACTCGGCCATGAGCTCGGGCGTGCGGTGCGCGGAGATGACCTGCTTGTGGTAGGCGACGCCGAACTGGTCGAGGATGTCGCAGGCGCGCTTCATGGTCTCCCAGTCGCTGGAGGATCCCATGACCACTGCGACTTCGGGCTTGGATTCATTTGCCATTATCATTTACTCCCTAGTTATTGAGAATAAGGCCCACTGTACTCCTGATAGCGAAGTTAAGCCACGCAGCGAATCGTTCTCAATACATAATTCTGTGAGGCTTACAGCTCAATAACGATCTTGCCGAACATGTCGCCGGCGATCATTCTGGCGAACGCCTCGGAGGCGCAGTCCAATCCGTCGACCACGGAATCGATCACCGGATGCAGGTCGGCGTGCTCCACGAAGCGCAGCAGCCGGGCGAAATCCTCGCGCGAACCCATCGTGCATCCCTGCACGCGGATGTCCTGGAAGAACAACCGGGTCAGTTCGGCACCGGGCTGGTCGCCGGTGGTGGCGCCGCAGATGGCGATAGTGCCGCCGGGCCGCACCGACCGCACCGAATGACCCCATGTGGCCGCCCCCACGGACTCGATCACCGCATCGACCTTGCGCGGCAGCCGCGCACCGGTCTCCAGCGCGGCGTTCGCGCCAAGTTTCAGCGCCTTGGAGCGCTTGTCCGCGTCGCGCGAGGTGACGAACACCTCCAGACCGGCGGCATGGGCGAGCTGGATGGCCGCAGTGGACACGCCGCCGCCCGCGCCCTGAATGAGCACGGAGTCACCCGGCTTGATGCCGGCGGCCTCGAACAACAGCGAGTAGGCGGTCAGCCAGCTGGTGCCGAGTGCGGCCGCCTCAGCCGTGGTGAGGTTTGCGGGCTTGACGAACACGTTGGCGGACGGCACGGCAGTCTTCTCGGCCATCGTGCCGGGGTATTTCTCGGAGAGGATCGTGCGGCGCTCGCCCGGGGCCACGCCCGCGCCATCGGTGCCGACGAACGTGTACAGCACCACTTCGCTGCCGGCCTTGAGCCCATGCTTGCCGGGAATGTCCTCGTCCAGAATGCCCACGGCATCGGTGCCCAGGATCATCGGCGTCTGCTCGGCGGCGAGACCCACACCCTGTAGCGACCAGACGTCGTGATGGTTTACGGTCACCGCGCGCACCGAAACGGTCGACCAGAACGGGCGGGCCTGGGGTTCGGGCTGCTCGCCCACCGCCAACGCGGCAAGCGGATCGGCATGGTTGACGGTGGATGCGTATACGGCCTTCATTGCGCGCTCCTTGGTATCAAAAGGAATTACCGCATTCATTGTCCCACATCGCGCAGCGAACGAATCACCCATTTACGGAGATGTTGGGGGCATTGCTTCGTCATGTGGACCTCGGACAATGCCGGGCGTTAGCATTCAACTTCGGGAAAGACTAGCGAAGGGAGATTCGAGGGTATGCGCAACGCGTCAGGAAACGGATTTGATTCAAGCGATTCCTTCGCCGTCTCCGGCGCTGCCGAGGGGATCGCGCGCCTTCACGACATACCCCCGAGCATTACCCCTTCCCATGGCGACGACTCCCATCTGTTGAGCCGCATTGCCAGCCCGGCCGATGTCAAGGCCCTTGCTCCCAACGAGCTCGCCGAACTCTGCCGTGAGATTCGTGCCACGCTGCTGGCATATGGCCACCAACACGGCGGTCATATCGGCTCCAATCTGGGCATGGTGGAGGCCACGGTGGCCCTGCACCGCGTATTCGATTCGCCTCGTGACCGCATCGTGTTCGATGTATCCCACCAAAGCTACGTGCATAAGATGCTCACGGGCCGCGCCGCCGCCTATCTGGACCCGGACCGTTTCAGCGAGGTGACCGGCTTCACCAATCCGGACGAAAGCAAACACGACCAGTTCGTGCTCGGTCACACCGGTACCTCGATTTCATTGGCTTGCGGTTTGGCGAAAGCCCGCGATATGGAAGGCCCGAACAGCGGCATCGGCAATGTGATCGCCGTGATCGGGGACGGTTCGCTCAGTTCGGGCGTGGCGTTTGAAGGGCTGAACAACGCGGCTGAGCAGGGCGGCAATCTCATCATTGTGTTCAACGACAATGAGATGTCGATTGCCGGCGATTTCGGTGGCATGTACGGTCCGCTCGCCCGCCTGCGCGCGTCCGGCGGCACCGCCCAGCCGAATCTGTTCAACGCGTTTGGCTTGGATTATCGGTATGTGGAGGCCGGCAACGATGTTTCCGCGCTGGTCGCAGCTTTCGAGGAAGTGCGCGATATCGATCATCCGGTGGTGGTCCATATTCATACGCTGAAGGGCGCGGGATATGACGGTGAGGAGACTCACGCAGATCGGCAAACCGCCTCGGCCTCACCGGTTTCGCTCGACTCCCCCACCGGCGTGCATCCCACCGATAACGTGAACCACAGCGAGCCGTGGCATTCGGATCACTGCAACCTGTCCGATCATGAACCGCATGAGGGCCAGTGCGAGGCCTCGCATTGGCAGAATCCGGATGCCGCAATCGGCAAGCCGGACGATCCGCGCAAGCATTACGGCAAAATGGCGATGGCCGCGCTCGAACCGCGTTTCGCCGCCGAGCCGGGACTCGTGGTCATCTCCCCCGCCACGCCGGGCTCGAACGGCATCACCCATGAGTTCCGAGAGCGCGCGGGCGCACATTATGTAGACACGGGCATCACCGAATCGCATGCCGTGGCGTACGCTGCCGGCATCGCACGGGCGGGTGGCACGCCGGTGGTGGCCACCACGGCGTCCTTCTTCCAGCGCGCGTACGACCAGTTCTTCCAGGAGATGAGCCTGAACCGTTCGCGAGTCACGGTACTTGATTTTCTGGGCGGCCTGTCCGGTTCGGACAATACGCATTCCGGTGCGTATGACGTGACGATGTTCTCCAATATTCCAGGGGCTACGATGCTGGTGCCGACTTCGGCTCGCGACTATCTAGCTGATTTGGCATGGGCTACCGCGCCGGCCGGTTCGGCGGACGCCCCTGCTGGTCCGGTGGTGATTCGAGTGCCGGGCGAGGCGATTCTGACGGCGGAACGGGATGCGACACTGCTGCCGGTGACGGGTGGGCAGATCGCTGACCGCCCCCAGTCAACTTCGCTGCCAGTCTCCGTCAGCTCCGCCAGCGGGGGCATATCTGCCGCAACAGTCCGCGGGACCGTTAGCGTAACGGCTCAGCATGCCGGTGTGCGTCACATGCTGGATTGGCGGGTCAATCGGACGGGCTCGCAAGTCGCGATTACCGGACTGGGCAATGCGTATCCGTTGGCGGAGCAGACGGCCGCAGCATTGTCTGCCGATTATGGCATCACGGCAACGGTTATCGACCCGCGCCAGTGCACGTCGCTGGATTCAGACGTACTGGAGTCGTTGCGTGATGGCCACCAGCAGGTCATCACCCTTGAAGACGGGCAGCTTGAAGGCGGCTGGGGCGAGAAAGTGACCGCATACTATGCGAATCATCATGTCTCGGACGGCAGCCGTAATCCTCGTGTGCTGAACTTCGGCGCAGCCAAGGAATTTACCGACCGCGTGCCGCTGGGCGAACTGAACGAACGTTATGGACTAACGGTGGAGCAGGTGACAGAGGCGATCACTCGTTGTTTTTGATGGCGTCTAGGGCCGGGATTCTAACGGCTTTATTGGCCGGGCCGAAGCCGAACAGCAAGCCGATCAGCGTGGAAAACAGTACGGCGAACAGGAACAGCCACCACGGAATCACCGAATAACGGGTCACATTCTCGCCACCAACTATCGCCTGCCAGAGTATGGTCCAGATAGAGGTTCCGCCACCGGTACCGTCGCCGGAGCCCCCGCCTGCACCGCTGACCATACCGCCAGGCATGCCGCCGCTCATGCCGCCCGCATACAACGCGCCGGCAACGTTGATGCCCAGCGATATCAGTCCGCTCAGCACGCAGCCGATCAATCCGCCGAAGAATCCGATCGCGCCGGCCTCCGCAAGAAACATGACGCGAATGTCACGAACGTAGCAGCCAAGCGCCTTCATAATGCCGATCTCGCGCGTGCGCTCGGTTACGGACATAACCATTGTGTTGGCGATGCCGATGGCCGCAACCAACAGCGAAACCGCACCGATACCGCCCAGAATCAGCTGAATCGCGCGCGACTGTTCTTCCAACGACTTACGCATGTCTTCATAGGAGGAGGTCTCGTAGCCCAACGCTTTGATCTGTGATTCGACTTCGGGCACGGACTTGAGGTCGGCGGCCTTGACCAGCACCTGATTATAGGCGGTGGCTTTTTTGGCGGCGGCTGGATCGACTTTGGCGGCCAGTTCCTTCAACGCCTGCAAATCCATGACCAGACCGTCGGAGGTGGCATAGCCTTTGTTGTAGTCGCCCGCCACAATGCCGGAAGCCTGCACATCGAGGGTGACGTTTTCCGACTGATCCGCGGCGCTGCCGCCCGCGCCGCCTGTGTCGCCACCGCCGCCGTACATGTTCATGGTGTACTGGTCGCCCTGATAATTGGTGCCGGTGGTCAGACTGATTTGCGTGGCGAGCGGGTCGAAGAACGGATCCTCGTCCTGGTCTTCCTCGCACTGGCCGGTGGTCTGGTTAAACGTGCATGAGGAATACTGACCGCCGCGTGTGCTGGTGCGTTGTTCGCCGTTCTTCAAGGTGTCCATGAAACCATAGGCGAACCATTCGCCGGCAAGCACCTGATCCTTTTTGACCGGCTTCTCGCCACCGACGAGCTTGTAGCCCATCTGGTCGAACTGGGCCATGTCGATGCCCATGATCTGCACGTAATCGTAGAGGTAACGGCCGCCCGCGCCGGCTCTGGCCGTCACGTTATAAGGGAAGTTCATCATCGGCGTCACGCCGGATACGCCGCTCATCGCGCGGAAGGATTCCACGGTCTTGTCGTCGAGCTTGGTATCGCCCATCTCGGACGAACCGCCACCGCCCATCGGACCGACATGACCGTTGGTGTACACGGTAACGATGGACAGATCTCCCATCGATTTGAGCATCTTCTCGTTCTGCTCGTTAATGCCTTGGCCCAAAGAGACCATGAGCACAATCGAGCAGCAGCCGACGATAACGCCCAGCACGGTCAGAATCGTACGGGATTTACGCCGCCATAGGTTTTGTCTGCAAAGCCGCAGTATGTCGCCGAATCGCATGGTCGGACCTTTCAGGCCTTGTGGGACGGGCCGGCCGGTGAGGCTGGTGAGGCCGGTGAGGCCGGTGAGGCTGGTGCAATAGGAGCGGTGTCTGCCGCAGCACCATCCGTCACGCCGGTATCGGTCTTATCATCCTTGCCTTCGGACCAATCATCCCAGTCCTCATCAATATCGCTCTTCTTGGCCTTCTGCTTGCGCCGGCGACGCACCAGCAGCACAATCACCACGATAATGACCACGGCGATCACGACGATGACCACATACACCAGCACCGGCAATCCCTGATTGGCGCTCTGGTCCATGTTCGGATCGGCCATGCCGGAATCATCCATCGGCTGCATATCGGTTACGGGTATGGTGAGCGGGAATTCCTTGGTTTTGGTCTGCCCGTCGGAATCCTCGTACGTGACTTTGAGCGTGGTCTTCAGCTCGCCTGACGCGTGCGGCGTAAAGGCATAACCAATCGTGCCGGTGGCGCCGGAAGCCACATTGCCCATGTACTGGGTTTTCATCGTGGCATCGAAACCTTCGCCCTCCATCGTGGCCTCGACGTTGGCGATATCGCCCTTGCCCTTGTTCACATATTCCATCATGACCGTGTTTTCCTGACCGGCGATCACCTGGTCGGACACTACGGGATCACTGATTTCGAACCGGTCAGGCTGACTGACTGGCACGGAAATCTTGACATCGGACTGGCTTGAGGAGCGGGCGCTGGCGTCCACATACTCGTATCGGAAGTTCACGGTCACGGGCTGGGCACCGCTTTTCGCGGAGGCGAGCGCCTGCATCGGCACGCTTTGCGTCATGGCGTAACCGCCCCACAGCGCGTCGACGTAGAACGTGTTCGTGCCTCCCGCGATAGCGAAGCTCTCGCCGCCGTCCACGGTGATGACCATATTCGTCACCGCCACCTGACCCATGTTCTGGAAGGTGAAGTCGAGGTTGAAATCGGCGCCGGCGGCCACGGAATCGCCGCCATAGGTGAAGTTGGTGACGATGATGTTCGGCACCGGGCCGGCGATTGGCGCGGAATCGCCGTCGCTTCCCTGAGACGTACTGTTCGTGCCGCTTGTGCCGTCTGTGCCGTCGACCGCGTACGCCTGGTGCGGAAGGGAGATGACGGCAAGTGCCAGTGACAGCGTGGAGAGCAACGCGACGATGATGGCGATGGTGCGGTGGGAGAGGTGCTTCATCGGTCAACTCCTTGGGTTCTTTGGGCGGACGGCGTGGACGGTGTAGTTGGTGTGGTTGGGGCGGACGGCGTGGACGGAACAGTTGGGTGGGAAAGGTCGGTGTTGAGCCGATCGCTGGTGATGCGGCCATCGAGCAAGGTGACGATGCGGTCGGCGTATGAGGCCATCTGCGGATCGTGTGTAACCAGCACGATGGTCTGGTTGAAGTCATGGGCGAATGCGCAGATCATCGTCATGACCTCGGTTTTGGTTTTGGAGTCAAGGTTGCCGGTCGGCTCATCGGCGAACACCACCTCGGGCTTGGTCACAAACGCCCGGGCGATGCCGACGCGCTGCTGTTGGCCGCCCGACATCTGGCGCGGGTAATGGCTGAGACGATGGCCGAGCCCGACTCGTTTGAGTACGCCACGCGCCGCACGTTCGCGCTGTTCCTTGGGCACGCCGCGGAACATCAGCGGCATTGCCACGTTTTCGAGCGCGGTCAGATTGGGTAGCAGGTTGTACGACTGGAATACGAAGCCGAGATGCTTCTGGCGGAAGGCCGCCAGCTCACGCTCGTCGAGTTTGCTGACGGGTACGCCGCCGATTCTCACGCCGCCGCGCGTCGGTTTTTCCATGCCGGCCAACTGGTTGAGCAGCGTGGATTTGCCGGAGCCGGATTCGCCGAAAATACAGCAGATCTGGCCTTGCGGGATACTGAGATTGACACGGTCAAGCGCCACCACCGTCTCATCCTCGACGGGGTATTCCTTGCGTAGGTTTCTTACCTCGATGATTGCTCGCGGCACGGGCCCTTCTTCCCCTCGTTCGTCGCCATTGGCGGACGCGCGATAGCTGGTTATTATTCAGCACATCTCAAGTCAGTGTATAGCCGTTATGCAGGAGCCGCACCCCTTAAGGGTGTTCCCGGATGGCAGTGATAAGCATATAACCGCTAATCTCAAGGTCGGCGGTTCAAGCCCCAGACGGATCCAGACCGGCATAATACTCAAAAGCCCCTGACCCTCACAAACGATGAGGGACCAAGGGCTTATTACATCGTGACCCCGGACGGGCTCGAACCGTCGACCTTGAGATTAGAAGTCACATGCTCTATCCAGCTGAGCTACGGGGCCAGACTCGTGTAAGTCTAGCCGTAGGGGTGTAAAACACCTCGGCGTAACGTCGGCTTGCACCGGTACCATCGGCGATATGGGGACAACGGAGAGCAACGTAGATCACGCCGCATCGGGCCAGACCGTCGCAGGCGATAGTGGTGAGCTCACTTTCACATACGCACAGGGTCGTTTTGCCAGTGAAGGCAGGGATTGGGAAAGCCCGGTTGTGACCAACATGGCTGTATCCGTCTCTGCCGATGCCGGTAATGCCCCCGCCGGCAGCATCACCAACACCGGCACCGACAACACCTTCACCGGCACCACCGAATCGTCGCTTGCCACCCTGCTGTCCAACCAATGCCCGTTCGTTATCAAGGCCACCATTTTCGAGGGCAATGGCAAAAGCGCCATTCGCGAACGTCACACATTCACCGGCTCGGTGCTGCGCCAGCTCGACCAAGCCAGCGCCCTGCTGAACGGCATCAACGAATCCGGCCAATACCCGGCCATAGCCCTGCGCGAAGCATTGGTCAACGCACTGGAACATCGCGATTACACGTACTCCGGCCCCACACTGATCAATATCTTCGATTCCCGCTTGGAAATCGTGTCGCTCGGCGGCCTGACCGATGGTTTGGAAATCAACGATCTACTCAACGGCGTATGCCAGCCACGCACCCCGCGTTTGGCTGAATTGTTCGCCGATTTGGGCTTCTGCGAGAACTGCGGTACCGGCATTCAACGCATTATGGACGCCTACGCACAGAGCGCGGTCAGTCCGCAACTGCGCGTGGGCCCCACTTCGGTGGCAATGGTACTGCCCATCCCGGTATCGGTCGAGGCCGCGTCCTCGCATCGGACCGATACCGATGCTTCCGCCGCGCCCAGCACTACTGACGAAGCGCAGCATGCCAAGATGTACTCATTCCCCACGATTCAGCGCATGACGGATAACGCTGCAGATGCTTTGGCCGGCGCACGCATCATCGGCTGCGCGCCATTGCAGACGCTGATTCTCGGCAGTGGATTCGGCGAGCGCCCGGACGGTGACGATCAGGCCAGTATCCGCCCGCTTGATACGGCAACGCTGGAACCGTCGCCTCAAACGTTGGAACAGTTCACGCTCAATTTCCTCGCGTTCCGCGGTGTGAAGCTCAGCCGTAAAACCATGCAGAAAGCGCTCGGCCTGAACAAGGATCAGATGACGCAGCTCTTGGACCAGCTGGAGTTGAGCGGCAAGATCGAACGTCATACGCACGCCAAGTCCACTACGTATTCGCTGGCACATGCCTCAGGACGGTAGCGACCAGGACGGTAGCGACCAGGGCGACAACGACCAAATCGTCAACAACCCAAGCAGCAACGACCAGAGCAATACAGCCCAAGGCGCGATAAAGCAGCAGCTCAGTTCTCGAATACGCGATCGCGAATCATGCGACCGGATTCGTCGAGCGCGGTGGAGAACCGGCCATAGTCGGACAGAATCACGCTCATGTACAGCATGTCCACGAGCGCGGTATCAGCCACGCGCGAGAAAATCGCATTGCCATAGATCGTGTGCGAGTCACGACCCGTCAGCAACGTCACGTCGGCCCAGCTGGCCAGCGGCGCGCCGATGGCATTGGTTATGGCGATGGTTTTCGCGCCATGCGACTTCGCCAATCGCAACGCTTTGACCGTATCCGCCGAACTGCCCGAATGGGAGAAGGCGACGGCCACAGCGCCGTGGGGCAGGTGCCCGGCACCGATCTGCTGCAGGTAAGCGTCGGTATTGAGACGGCATGTCAGTTCCAGGTAGCCGAGCTTGGTGAACAGATCCATCGCCGGTGTCAACGAATTCTCCACGCCGAAAATGTCGATGAACTCCGATTCGGCGAGTAGGGCGACCGCCTTGCGATAGGCCTTGGGGTCCAACGCATTGTGCAGCTCGTCGATCAGCGCCTTCGCGCCATCGGCCGCTTTACCGGGAATCTCATCTTCGCCATCCCACGGATTCAGACCGAATCCGGCCAGCGGATTGAAGGTCACTTTGTGTTCGGCGGCCGGGTTGCGCAACACGTACCGCAGTTCACGGTAACCGCCGAAGCCGAGCTTGCGGGCGAACCGAATCACCGTCGGCTGGCTGACGTGGGCGATGTCGGCCATCTGGCCGACGGTCAGGTCGGCCGCCTCCTCGATATGATCCCGAATATACTGGGCCACGGCGCGCTCCGCCGGACGCAGCGACGGATACACGTGGTCGATGCGCCCACGTATTCCCACCGAGGATTGCACAGCCGCGCTCCTAGTCGTCCGTATTTTCCATTCCTGTTTCGAGGTTACCGGCTGTATACCGGCGAACAGTCGACTTGGATTGACCGCAACATGAACGGTGAGCGAACTCTTCCGTTTACCTTTCCGCTCCATTCCCTTTACAATCGAAACCATGGTGCGGATTAGCGTGGGAAGCCCCACCCATCACACAAGCGGGCGACTGTACGGCGTGTTCTTCGAGGACATCAACCATGGTGCGGATGGCGGGCTGAACGCCAACATGGTGAACAACTACAGTTTTGACGGCGTCTATCTCGACCATCACACGTGGCGTATGGCCGGTGCCGAACGGTGGCGTACGCAGGCTGATTCCCTGCGTTTCTGGGATTTCATCAACTGTTCCGCCGCCAGCCTCGGCAGTGAGATACGCGGGATTCACGGCCAGCGGGTGACCACCGACTGCCCCGCCCCGCCAATTCACGCACATAGCCGATACGCTCGCATCACGTCCGATGTTCCTTCCGAAACCGGCCCTGCATATCTGGAAAACCTCGGCTATAACGGAAGCGGCGACAACGGGGGCGGGCCCGCGTTCTCCATCGTCGCCGACCACACCTATTCCGCCAGTCTCGCGGTACGTCCGGTTCATGGGCGGGCCGAGCTGTCCGTCGGCGTGGTCGATAGGTACGGTCTGCCGCTCACCAGCACCACTCGATTGTCGTATATCGTGGACTCCGATCCGCTTGACGATACGGAAGAGACCGGTCTGAGGCAGGACGATGGGGCCGATGCGCAGGATTCCGGCGTTTCGATCAGTCCGGATCCGTCGGATGGTGCCATCGCCATCGGTCGTGACGGCTGGTACCGGTTCAACGCCGACGTAACCGGCCTGAACACCGATTACGGCAAGCTGCGTATCACCATTGACGCCGGCGAACGCACCACGTTCGATCTTGATCTGGTGCAGTTCATGGATGCGGACTATTGGGGCGCGGGCGACCCGAAATGGCGTTACGGCAAGCTGCGCCGCGATTTGGTGGAGACCATTCAGGCGTTGCATCCAGCGTTTCTGCGATTCCCCGGCGGCTGCATCGTCGAAGGTGTGACGCCCGGCAATGAGTATCGTTGGAAGGATACCGTCGGCTCTCTGGCCGCGCGACGCCAACAGTATTCGATGTGGTCGTTCAAGATGCCGGATGGTTCCAGCTATTCGCAGAGCTATCAGATCGGTTTCTACGAGTATTTCTGCCTGTGCGAGGATCTCAAGGCCAAGCCGCTGCCCACTCTGTTCGCCGGCATCGCATGCCAGTCGCCCGGCCGCGATCCGCGCCACATGGATATCAATTCGGCAACCTTCCGCAACAATGTGATTCAGGATTACCTAGACCTCATCGAATTCGCGAATGGCGATCCGGAGTCCAGCTCGTGGGCCGCGGTCCGGCGTGATATGGGCCATCCTGAGCCGTTCGGCCTGGACATGATCGGCGTGGGCAACGAAAACTTCGGGGCCGACTACGTGGCCAAGTTTGACATGATCAGCGAGGCCATTCACGAACGATACCCGGATATGCTGTGTGTGATGAGCGCCGGACTGTTCCCCTTCCAGCCGGCGATGAAGCGCAGCTGGGACCATGCGCGAGCGTTGGCCGCAACCAATTCCGGGGCACATGATTCCGCCACCGGTGACGCGATTATCGTCGACGAGCATTCCTACCACTCCCCCGAATGGTTTGTATCCCAGGCGTCACGATTCGACGCTTACCCGCGTTGCGGCGCCGGCGTCTATTTCGGCGAATATTCAGCCAACGGCTATTTTGCCGGCCAACCACAGACCGAACAAGGCGCGAACACGTGGAAGTCGGCACTCGGCGAGGCCGCGTTCCTGACCGGTTGCGAGCGCAATTCCGACGTGGTGCGCATGACCTCCTATGCGCCGCTGCTCGCGCATATCCTGGCTAAGGGGTGGGCGCAGAATCTTATCGAATTCAATCCGGCGCATGTGAACCCCACGGTGAATTATGAGGTGGAGCGGCTGTTTTCCACGCATCTGGGCGACACGACGTATGCCGTATCCATCGAGCAGACCGCGTCACGCCCCGCCAAGCATCTGTATGTCAGTGCCACCGGGCATGACGGGGATGACGTCTGCCGTTACATCAAAATCGTCAATACCTCCGATTCCCCGGTGGATGTGACGTTGGAAATCGCGCGCGGACTGGCCGGGCTGGGCGCCTCGCCATCGCGACCGGTGCGTTTGGAGGTGACGACGTTAAGCGCCAGTCCGACGGCGAAAACCACTATCGGATACCGCGGCGAGGCTTCGGGGGCGATTGTGCCGGAACGTCGGGCTTACACATTGCCGTCGCCGTCTTCATTGCTGGCGATGCAGATCAAGCCGTACAGCGTCACGCTGGTGGTTTCGCGCTGATTGGCATCGGCCATTAGGCCGATTCCTTTGCCGTTAGAATCACCCTCAAGGATGAGGGGGAATCGTGCAGATTCAGGGAATAATAGGGGCCATCCTCCATAGCGAATACAAGCGCGGGAGGGCAGGATGGAAACCACGGCGGTCAGAAGACCGCCGGCCAACGATGAAGGAGTGTGCGGTATGTTTATCAATCTGTTCCGCAGGCAGCACCCTGCGCTCGCTCGGCTGGCCCGCAACTCCAACGCCTATCGTCAGCCGATGGTTGCGGCCGTATCATCGTCCGCAGTCGGCGTATCCAGCATCACCTCTGCATCCACCACAGCCACCACAGCCAACACAGCCACCGCAGCCGGCGTATCCACGCTGGATGCCACCATCGGCCGCATCCACGACATCCCGCAGTCGGCCATGAGCCGACTGACCGGCTCCCCCACCGTATACGCGCGGTAGACCACCCCCAGTCGGCTTCGCCAACAGCCCCCGTCAGCGGGGTGGAGATGGCTGGGCTCAGAAACTCGGCTCGATGATCCAGCTCAAGGTCAGCAATACGGCCAAAAACAGAACGTTGCCGGCGGAGTAGACGGCCAGATACCGGCCTTTCTTGTGCGGGTACTGGCGCACGACGTTCTTGTAAGAAATAAGCGAGGCCATCGAGGCGATGAGCGTACCCATGCCGCCCAAATTGGTGCCAATGATCAGATCGCGCCATTGGTCGCAGAAGCCGGAAAGCAGAATCGTGGTGGGCACATTGCTGATGACCTGGCTGGACGCCACCGCCACTTCCAGCGGATGGCCGCCGACCAGCGAGCGCGCCAGCTGGTAGAACTCGGGCACGCGTTTCATGTTGCCGATGAAGATGAAGAACATGCAGAAGGTGAGCGGCAGTCCCCAATCCACGTATTTGAATACGCGCCGATCGGTGAACAGGAACACGACGACCACGATCACGCACATCACCCACAGGGGAATCACGTCGGAGACGGCCAGTAGGCAGACGATGAACAGCAGCGAGTAGACGATGGTGCGCCAGCCGCCATAACCGGCGCCGTAGCCGGTGATACGAATCTCGTCGGGCTGGTGTTTGTTGCGCTCGGGAGCCAACACGCCGGTTTCGAGGTCGCCCAGGTCGCCGACCGGTTTGCTGCCAAACACCACGGAAATCACGATGACCAGCAACACGGCCGCCGTGCCGGAATACGGAGCCATGATGCCGAGGAATTCCATGGTCGGCATGCCGGTCAGGGCTTTGAGATACAGGTTGTGCGCGTTGCCGATCGGGGTGAGCATACTGCCCACGTTCGCGCCAATGGTCATCAGCGTGACCACGAGGATGGTCTTATCCTCTTGCCCAGCCATGATGAGCACGGCCACCGCGAACGGCACAAACGTGACCAGCGCAACGTCATTGGTGATGAACATCGCGGAAAAGAACGTCAAAGCGACAAGCGTAATGACCAGTCCGCGCATGGTGTTGACCTTCTCCAGCAATCGCGAACCGATGATGCGGAACACGCCGATACGCTGGAATCCGCACACCACAATCATCAGGCAGATGAGCTGGCTGATGGTGCTGGCGTGAATGTAGCTTTTGTAATCGGCGTCCGGCGGCACAATGAAACACGAAATCAGGGCGAGTATTGCGGCGACGATGAGAATCGTCTCATTTTTGGCTACATTGATCAGCCAGCGTCGCATCCATTCCTCCGTGAATAACCCAATATCGCAGCCGTTCCATTCTACGCGCAGACCGGCATAAGGTACGTAGTCGCGTTGCGCTGGCGGACATGAGTTTTTGGACCGGTGCCGCACATCAGCCGCGCTCGTTTTTTCTTTATTTGGACAAGGAAACATTGAGTTTGCATGTCTCCCTTATAATGAACTGCCGCGCAATGCCGTGCCCGTATATACGACTGCATCATTGTGTGACAGGCCAGACACGAATACCGTACGTGGCTGGTTCATACCAATGGAACATAGTTTCATTCGAGGAAGAGGAGCGATGAAGTTGCGTGTTACCCCATTATTCCCGGTCAAACGTTTCGCCGCCATGGCAGCAGCATGTGTGATGCTGGTTTCCGTGGCCGCCTGCGGTAGTAAGTCCGATTCCGGCGCGACCGCAAACCCGGGAGAAGCCATCATTTCCGTCAACAACACCGAGCCGCAGAGCCCGCTGGTTCCCGCCGACACCAACGAAATGGGTGGCGGCAAGGTCATCCGTTACCTGTTCGAGGGTCTGGTCAGCTATGACGTGAACGGCAAGCAGCATCTCGAAGTCGCCAAGTCGATCACGCCGAACGATGACGCTTCGCAGTTCACCATCGTGATCAACGACGGCTGGAAATTCACCAACGGCGAGGCCGTTACCGCCAGTTCCTTCGCCGATGCCTGGAGCTATGCGGCGAACGTCAAGCACGCCATGAAGCAGGCGAGCCGCATGTCCATCATCAAGGGCTACGACGAACTGCAGGACCCGAATGTCAGCGATGACGCGAAGCTGTCCGGCCTGGAGGTCAAGGACGATCACACACTGGTCGTCACGCTCAACCACTCGGATTCGGTGTTCCCGGTGCAGCTGGCGCATCAATCCTTCTTCCCGCTGCCGTCAGTGGCATACAAGGACATCAAGGCGTTCGGCAAGAACCCCATCGGCAATGGCCCGTACAAACTCAAGTCCTGGGATGTCAGCAAGAGCATCACAGTGGTGAAGAACCCTGATTACAAAGGCAGCCGCACGGTGAAGAACGGCGGCATCGAATTCCGCGTGTACACCGACGAGGATTCCGCCTACGCGGATGTGCTGGCCGGCAACCTGGACGTGCTGGACGCCGTGCCGTCGTCCGCCGTCAAGACGTTCCGCACCGCCAAGAACGTCACCGCTTACAGCCAGGCCGGTTCTACGTATCAGGGCTTCGTCATCCCCGAACGACTCGATCATTTCGGTTTTGACGAGGAGGGTCAGCTGCGCCGTCAGGCCATCTCCATGGCCATCAACCGCAAGCAGATCGTCGACAAGGTGTTCTCGGACACCAAGACCGTGGCCACCGATTTCACTTCACCGCTGGTTCCTGAATATTCCAAGGACCTGAAGGGTGCCGCCAATCTGGAATACAACCCCGAGGAAGCCAAGAAGCTCTGGGCTCAGGCCAATAAGATCTCCCCGTGGAGCGGTGATTTCAAGATCGCCTACAACGCCGATGGCAGCCACAAGGCTTGGGTGGACGCCGTGGCGAACCAGATCAAGAACACGCTCGGCATCAACGCCGAGGGCGATTCGTACCCGACGTTCAGCGATATTCGCGACCGCGTCACCGATCGCACCATCGCCACCGCATTCCGTTCCGGCTGGATGCTGGATTATCCTTCCGCAGAGGATTACCTGACGCCGCTGTACTCCTCCGCTTCCGCGGACGGCCACGGCTCCAACGACGGCGATTACAAGAGCCCGAAGTTCGATCAGGAACTTGCGGATGCCCTCTCCCAGACCGACGAGAGCAAACGTACCGTCGCCCTGCAGGAAGCTCAGGAGACCCTGCTCCAGGATCTGCCATCGATTCCGCTGTGGTGCGATAACGTCGCCGCCGTGTCTGCACAGAACGTAAAGAACGTGCAGTTCGATTACACGAACATGCCCACGTATAACACGATCACCAAGTAGCGCACACTGCCGCACCGATCGGCGGCACTCGCCGCATACATGAATGGCCGGTGTGCTGCGGATTCCTTACCAAGAATCCGCAGCACACCGGCCATTCATGTTATATGCCGCAATACAGGGGGCAATCAGCCCTGCACCTTACCGCCTTGCGCGCTACGGTATCCGAAGCTCATCATCTCGCTGTTGTAGGCGACCACGCCACGGCCGACCGCCGGCAGAACGATCATGCCACCATCGCCATGATGCGCGGCGACTTCGTCCAAAGTGGCCGTCGCGGCATCCTCGACGTTCTCGCCGGCGAAACGCACACGATCCGACACCTGATGGGCGGCGACCACCTTGATGAAGGCCTCGCCGATGCCGGTGCAGGACACCGCCACCGTGGACTGGTTGGCGAACGTACCGCAACCGGGCAGCGGCGAATCGCCTACACGACCGTGCATCTGGTTGGTGATGCCGCCAGTGGACGTGCCGGCGGCGATATTGCCTTCGGCATCGCGCGCCACGGCGCCGATGGTGCCATGCTTCTCCCACTCATCGCCACCGGACTGAGCCTCGGCCAAGGACTGACGACGCTGTTCGGTGATGAAGTACTCGTTGCTTTCGGTCGCGACGCCCCAATCGGCGATTTCTGCATCGGTCGGGTCCGCGAACAGCACATGCTTGGTCTGCTCTTTGACGGCACGCGCCGCATCGATCGGGTTCTTCACGGTGCTTACGCCGGTGACCGCACCGACCTCGCCATCGCCGGTCATCAGGCAGGCGTCCATCTGGGCGATGCCATCGCTGGTCAGGGCGGCACCACGGCCGGCGTTGAATTCGGGGGCGTCTTCCATGACGTGGATGGCGGCGACCACAGCCTCATACGCCGGTGCTCCGGATTCCAACAACTGGTATCCGGCATCGAGGGCGCGCTGCAGATCAAGTTCGACTTGGGCGATGCGTTCAGGCGTGCTGTGCTTGCCACGACTGCCCGCTCCGGCGTGAATGACAAGCGTGATGCCGGTTTCACTGCCCGCCAGTTCAGTGGTCACCGGCGAAACGGAGGATGTGGTCATATCGTGTCCCTTTCTGGAGTCAGATGGATGTGCTGACGCCAACGTATCGTTGCTTCCACATGTATGATACCCGTTGATGGCCGCGACCAGTTCCGCATTTCGCATCATCGGCTCGCGATGACGTGACTCGTTACTGCGCCACCTCGCCACTACGCCAGGGGCAATGCGATGCCGGCTCGATCGACCAGATCACGCAACGACCACGTGGTCTGCCCCGTTCGCCCGACAACGCTATGCGCATGCCACAGCGAACTGATGATGGCTCCCTCGCTTATTTATTCGTCGAATGCACTCATCGATGTGGGCATGTAGCCATCAAAAAACTCGACAACCGCAATGAGCCAGTCACTTGACTACATCTGTGCTATCGTCTCGCCAATGATTCGGATGCCGGCATCAATGTCAGCAGTATCCGGGCGCACAAAGTTGAGACGGATGTGGGAATCATCCATTTCGTCAACGTCGAACACGCTGCCCGGCATGAACGTAACGCCTTGGGAACGGCAGAATTCCAATACATCCAGAGAGCGCACGCCGTCCGGCAAAGAAACCCAAATATAGTAGCCGCCTGCAGGCACGGTCCAATACACTTCATTCGGCGCATACTGCTCCAATGCTGCGATTGCTGTATCTCGTCGAATGCGGTAAGCCTTGATCAAACCACGCAAATGTTCGGCGATGCGGCCTTCTTTAAGCAGTTCCAGGCAGATGCGCTGCGATGACGTGCTCGTATGCTGGTCGACCATGCGCCGCAGAGCCGCCAGCCGGTTGATCACATGCGGGTCGGCCACAACCCATCCCGTGCGCAGGCCCGAAGTGACGGTTTTCGAGAACGTCGACAAATACATCACGTATCCCGCATTCTCCATGCCTTTGAGCGGTATGGGGCGATGCGCGTCGGACGATTCCCCGCCGTACCACAGGTCGCCGTAAGCATCGTCTTCCACGATCAGATACTGATAGCGCCGCGCCACGTCGATGAGTTCGCTGCGTCGTTCGGGCGGCAGCGTGGTACCGGTGGGGTTTTGGAACGTCGGGACGGTGTAGATGAGCTTGGGCCGGAATCGCGCGCAATAGCCGTCCAACAGGTCTGTGCGCATACCGTGCTCGTCCACTGGAACGCCGATGATGCGCGCATCCGCCGAACGGAAGGTCTGCAATGCCGGGAAGAACGTGGATTGTTCGACCAGCACGCAGTCGCCGGGGTTGATGAACGCACGCACGATGAGGTCAATGCCCTGCTCGGAGCCGGAGAGCACCATCACGTTGCGGACGCCGCATTGTACGCCTCGTGCGCGCATATGTTCGGCAAGCAGCGCACGCAACTCTTCGAATCCCTCGATAGGTGATTCCGGTTGGCCGTCGAATTCCCGCGATTCGAAAGCCTCGATGCTCACCTTGCGCAGCAGATCGTCCGGGATATCCGCCGGGTTCGGCGAACCGGTGGCGAAGTCAATAATGGTGTCGCCGCGCTGCGCCCGCTCGGCCGAGGCGATGTCATGGTAGGTAAACCGGTTGGAATAATCAGAGAACAACACCGACCATGGCGGACGCACGACGGTTGGCTCCGGGCCCTGAACCGAGCGGCTTTCACGAATCGTATGGACCACCGCAGAGCTGCTGCCCTGGTCCGTCGTCAAGAAATCAGTGGAGGTAGCACGTTCTACGTCGCCGGAAGAGAAGGCTTGCGATGTTCCCATTTCTGCCGACGATCGTGTTGTTCGCGTTATTGCATTCCCGAAGTCACTGTTTGACGTGTGCGACGTTCGGCTTGCGGAGGCAGGCGGCAGCACGAACGTGCCTTTGCCGACTTTGGAGGCGATAAGACCTTCGTCCTTGAGCTGCTGATACGCCTGCAACACCGTGGTGCGATTGACTTCGAGACGCGAGGACAGCTCGCGTTCGGGAGGCAGGCGGTAGCCCTCGGCCATCGCGCCGGAGACGATCTGTTCACGCAGCTCGGCAGCCAGCTGCCGGTACATCGGCACCTTGCTGCGTCGATTCAGCTCAAGCTGCATGGCAGATCGTCTCCTTGATTCGTCAGTCGGATACCAGTCTAACGGCAGACGAATCGACTACAGCGACAGGAAGAGCTCGTGGATGCGGGTATCGTCCGTGAGTTCCGGGTGGAAGGCGGTGGCCAGGATGTTGCCTTGACGCAAGCCCACCACGTGGCCATCGACTTCGGTTTCGACCGTGGCCTCGGGGCCGACCGACACCACGTACGGTCCGCGGATGAATACCAGTGGGAAGTCCGTGATGCGCTGCGGGTCGTCGGGTTGGCCGAAATCGGCGGTGGCCTGGAAACTACCGAGCTGACGACCATAGGCGTTGCGGCGTACGACGGCGTCGAGCGCGCCAAAGTAGACGTTGTCGTCATTGTCGAGCTTTTTAGCCAGCAGAATCATGCCGGCGCAAGTGCCGAATACCGGTTTGCCTGCCTTGATGTGGGCGGCGATCAGCTCGAACAGTCCGGTCGAATGCAGGAGCTTGCCCTGTGTAGTGGATTCGCCGCCGGGCAGAATCACGCGGTCGATGGATTCATCGAAATCCTCGGCTGCGCGCAGCAGTTTCCACGGCGCACCGAGCTTGTCCAGCACCGCCGCATGTTCGGCGAACGCGCCCTGCACGGCCAGGATACCGGTCACGCCGTGCTTGGCGTTTTCGGCGTCCGCGGATTCTTCTTTGGAAATATATTCAACAGCTACAACCATGTCGTCTCCTTGGGCCTTGACTCCCGCTGGCGGGAGCGTCACCCTTTCTTGGCTCCCCTCAAAGAGGGAAGCCAAGGTAATGCGCTCACTCGCCGCGAGCGGCCATGATGGTCTGAATCTCGTCCTCGTTGATGCCGACCATGGCTTCGCCGAGGTTTTCGGACAGCTTGGCGAGCAGATCGGCGTCCTGCCAGTTGGCAGTGGCCTTGACGATAGCGGCGGCGCGCTTGGCCGGGTCGCCGGACTTGAAGATGCCGGAGCCCACGAATACGCCTTCAGCACCGAGCTCCATCATCAGGGCGGCGTCGGCCGGGGTGGCCACGCCACCGGCGGCGAAGTTCACGACGGGCAGACGGCCGTTGTCGTGCACGTACTTGGCCAGATCGTAGGGCACGGCCAGCTGCTTGGCGGCCTCGTAGACCTCGTCGTCGCGCAGGCCGACGAGTTCGCGGATCTGCTTGTTCATGGTGCGCATGTGACGCACGGCCTGAATCACGTCGCCGGTGCCGGGCTCGCCCTTGGTGCGAATCATGGCAGCACCCTCGGCGATGCGGCGCAGCGCCTCGCCCAGGTTCTTCGCGCCGCACACAAACGGCACATCGAACTGGTTCTTGTCGATGTGGTACACGTCGTCGGCCGGGGAAAGCACTTCGGATTCGTCGATGTAGTCGATTTCGATGGCCTGCAGAATGCGGGCTTCGGCGATGTGGCCGATACGCACCTTGGCCATGACCGGAATCGAGACAGCTTCCTGAATGCCCTTGATCATGGCCGGGTCGCTCATACGGGAGACGCCACCGGCGGCGCGAATGTCAGCGGGGATGCGCTCCAGCGCCATCACCGCGCAGGCGCCGGCGTCCTGCGCGATCTTCGCCTGTTCGGGCGTGGTGACGTCCATGATCACGCCACCCTTGAGCATCTGGGCCAGATTACGGTTGAGTTCCGCACGATTCTGCGTCATGAGTTTCCCTTCGTTTCGACGCTGCTTGGTATCGCGCTTCATTATTGAACGGATTGGATTGGCCCACCCAAACCAGTCCAATTTGGATGGGGCCAATCCGCAACTTCTTCACCCATCCAATCCAGCAACCGGTTGTATGGCCTTATGCATCCGGCACGTATTCGAAGATGCGCGCAATCAGTGGGAGGTATTAGCCGATGGTGTTGCCGTAGATTTGGGCTTGGAGGTCTTTACGGGCGGTTTCCATGCGGGCGATTTGGCCGAGGAGGGTTATTTTTTCTTCACCATCGGGCAGTTGGGCCATGCGGCGTTTGGCCAAGCCGATCTGACGCATGAAGCCCATGTCCAGTAGTCGGGTGAGCAGTTCGGTGGCATAGCGCTGCTCTTCCGGCGTGGCAGGGCGCAGCTGCACGGCGGCAGCACCACCGCCGACACCGCCGGGTGCGTTCGACTGCGGAGGCTGCGCACCGTTGCCACTATCGTCGCCAGGCAGAGGCAGAGGCATGACAGCCAGCTCGTTGATCACCTGATTGAGCATCGGCCCGCCGGCCTTGGTGAGGTTGTGCATCCACAGCCCCTGCGGGGTATCGTCGGATGGCAGTCCGCCAGCTGCCGCAATCGCTTGGAACAAAGTGCGGAACACCGAAGTCATGAAATGCTCGATGGTCAGCTGTCCGAACATGGTGCGGTCGATGGCGCGCGGCACCTGAATCAGCACGGCCATGAACTGCTGTTCGGCGATGAATACGGCGTCGTCAATCTTGAAATACGCCTGTTCGGCGGCGTCACGGCGCTCCAACGCCTTGCGCGTGGCCGGATTGGCGTACGGGTTGGTGCCGGGCTCCACACGCGGCTCGTCACGCTCGAATCGGCGCTTGGGCGCATAGGCGTCCTCATCGCGCACGTGCATCTGCCGGCGCGCGTTCATCACCTCGCGGCGCATCACCTCAAGGTCCACGCCGATACGGCCCGCGGACTTGCGCGCGTAAGCGTCCCACAGGGAGCGGTCGCGAATCTGCGCCACCAGCGGGGCCACGGCTTTCATCGCACCCACCTGGCCGGGCGTATAGGTCAGGTCAAACCGACTGATAGCGGCGTCGATTACGAAGTCATACAACGGTTTGGCGCGGGCGATCAGCGAGCGCACCGCCTCGTTGCCTCGCTCGATGCGCAGATCGCACGGGTCGAGATTGCCGTCGGCCACGGCCACGAAGGTTTGGGAAAGGAACGCCGAATCAAGGCCGAAAGCGTGCAGCGCGGCCTTCTGACCGGCAGCGTCACCATCGAACGTGAACACGATGCGTGAGCTCAACGGCTGGTCCTTGACCTTCAACGGCCCGACCAGCTGGACCGCGCCCAGCGAATCATCAGCAATAAGTCGGCGCACAATCTTGGCGTGCTCGGCGCCGAACGCCGTACCGCACGTGGCGATGGCGGTGTCAATGCCGGTCAAGTGCATGGCCATCACGTCCGTATAGCCTTCAACAATCACGACCTGTCGCTTCTTGACGATGGCGGATTTGGCCAAATCGATGCCGTAGAGCACCTGGGTCTTGCGGTAGAGCTGCGTGTCCGGCGTGTTGATGTATTTGGCGGCGATCTGGTCGTCCTCATACAGCTTGCGCGCGCCGAAGCCGAGCGTGCGGCCGGTCGAATCGCGGATGGGCCACGTCACGCGGCCGCGGAAATAGTCATAGATGCCGCGCTGGCCTTGACGGGCCAAGCCCGCGTCGAGGATTTCCTTCTGCGTAAACCCTTTGGAGGACAAGTGGCGCACAAGATTATCCCAACCTTGGGGCGCGTAGCCGCAACCGAAACGTTCGCAATCAGCTTGGGAGAAGTTGCGGCCGCCAAGCAGCTTGCGGGCGGGCAGTGCTTCCTTGGTCAGGATCTGGGAGACGAAGAAGCGCTGGGCTTCCTCGCAGGCTTCCAGCAGTCGCGTGCGTTTGGAGCCGGTGTTCTCGCGGCTCGGGCCGTTGCCGCTGTTCTCGTAGTGCAGCTCGATATGGTACTTGTCGGCGAGCAGTTCCACGGCTTCGCGGAAGTCGATGTTTTCGGATTGCTCGACGTATTTGAATACGTCGCCACCCAAGCCGCAGCCGAAGCAGTGCCACACGCCGAGTGAGGGGCGCACGTTGAAGCTGCCGGTTTTCTCGTCGTGGAACGGGCACAGGCCCACGAAGGTGCCAGTACCGGAGGGCTTAAGCGTTACGGTCGCAGATACAATGTCATACAGGTCCGCGGCGGCGCGCACCTTCTCGACATCTTCTTTCTTAATCATTCCGACCATAAGTCTCTAGAGTACCGCCCCACCTGAGACACGGTAAATTTTTACCGTCGGTTATCATTCCTTCCGCGAAACTCCCTTCAGTCGCCTACAGCGACAGCTCCCCTCACCCGAAGGGAGCTGGCTCGCGCAGCGAGACTGAGGGAAGCACCCGCCCAACACGCCCTCAGCACAAGATGGAGTGCAGGGCCAGGGCGGAGTTGTCGGTCAGGCTTGCGACCTGATCGATGGCGACGCGCAGACGTTCGTCGTCGTTGGTGGATTCGTTCCAATCGGCCAGGAACTGGCTTTCCAAAGCGTCGGATGGGAGCGGCGAATCGGCCATAAGCACATCGACCAAATCCGATACGATCTTGAGCTCCTCCTGATGGAATGGCTCGCGCTCGCGAGGCGCCATGACGAAGTACACGGCGATGCCCTTCAGTGCCACGATCTCGTAATTCGTGTTCTCGGGAATCACGATGTTCGAGGAATACCGGGTCAACGGCCCGGGCCCGTACGTGTCGCGCGTGGCGGTTTCCACCGACCAGCAGAAGCGACCGATCAAATCGGACGTAATGTTCTTAAGCTGCGCCAACGATTCGCGCGAACCATTGAAATGTGCAGGGAACAAATGCTCTCGGCGCAATCGCATGAACGCGGCCAGCAGCTTGTCGGCATCCCACTTCGCCCCATACCATGCGCGCGTCTGCTCGATGATGTGGTCCAGCATCTTCGGATCGGCGAGCACAATCGGATCGAACGCGCCGGTGGCGATGGAATCCTCGACGTCATGCACGGAGTAGGCGATATCATCCGAAAGGTCCATGATCTGGCATTCCATGGGTTTGGTGGCCTGGGGCGCGCCGATTTTGAGCCAGCGGAACACCGGTTCGTCATCCGGGTAGACGCAGAATTTCTTCGACCGCTCCCCCTTTGGGTGTTGGTCGGCTTCGGCCAAGGTCCACGGGTATTTGACGGCCGCATCCAAGGCCGCACGGGTCAGGTTCACGCCGGCCGAACGCCCGTCCGGGTGAAAGATCTTGGGTTCGAGCCGGGTCAAGATACGCATGGTCTGTGCGTTGCCCTCGAAGCCGCCGATATTGCCGGCGATGTCGGCGAGCGCACGCTCCCCGTTGTGCCCGAACGGCGGGTGACCAAGGTCGTGGGCCAGACAGGCGCAGTCGACCACGTCCGGATCACAGCCGAGCAATGCGCCGATTTGGCGACCGATCTGGGCGACTTCCAGCGTATGCGTCAGTCGAGTGCGGGCGAAATCGTCGGTACCGGCAATCAGAATCTGGCTTTTTGCGCCCAAACGCCGCAAAGCGGACGAATGAATCAGTCGCGCGCGATCGCGCTCGAACGCGGTGCGCGACTTGGATTTGGGCGGCTCGGGTGCCCATCGCTCCTCGTCGAAGGCGCTGTAGCCCTCATCGCTCAGCACCGGTTCCCCATCCAACGTTGTTTCCATATGCCAAGCATAGGCACACATATCGGCCGCAGTAATCCCGACTTCCCGAATATGTGCCACTGACGTCAACTCAACGGCACATATTCGGGAGATTGGGGCCGATTCCCCGAATATGTGACGCTCAGCACATGTCAGTGGTACATACTCGGGAAGAAGGGATTACGGGGTGCCACCGTATGGCGGTAATGCACCTTATAGCAGCGTGGCGGGGTCGAGCTTGGCGAGGTCGGCGGCGGGCAGTACTTCGGCGGCATGCTCGTAAAGGCGCGGGATGCGGTTGCGCAGGCAGGTGAAGATCTCGTAGCTGATGGTGTCGGCGGCGCGGGCCCAATCGTCGGCGGTAGGCTCAACGCAATCCTCGCCGCGGCCCGGGCCGAACAGTTCGACCGTGTCGCCCTCGTGAACGCCGAGTTCGGCGGCGGATCCGTGCAGGTCCACGATGAACTGGTCCATGCACACGCGGCCGCACACGCGGTAGAGCTTCGGGCCTTCGGTGGTCATGATGCGCACCGGGCCGCCCGGCTTCTCCACGTGCTTGGCGCCTTCCATATCGAAACCGGAAGCGGAGCGGTGGATGCCATCGGCGTAGCCCAGCGGCACAATAGCGGTCGAGGTGTTGTCCGGGGTCAGGTAGGTGCGGCCATAAGAGATGCCATGGCCGGCCTCCACATCCTTGATCGTGCCGAGCTGCGCCTGCAGGCGCATGGCCGGGGTCAGATGCCAGTCGCGCGGGGTGCCCATCGCGGGATCGGGCTCGTAGCCGTACAGGCCGATGCCGGGGCGGGTGAGTTCGAAGTGAATCTCCGGGCGGTCCAAAGTGGCCGCTGTGTTGGCCAGGTGACGGATCTCCGGCGGAATGCCGGCCTGTTCCATGCGGCGCGTGAAGTCCTTGAATGTTTCGATCTGGCGGTCGGTGGAGGACACGAATTCAGGCACATCGGGCGAATCGGCCACGGCGAGATGGCTCCACTGACCCACAATATGCAACACGCCCTCTTTGGCGAGCGGCACGAGTTTGGCGAGCGCGGCGTCGAATCCGGCCGGTGTGAAACCGTTGCGACCGAAGCCGGAATCGACCTTGACGTGTACGCGGGCGGGCTTGCCGAGCTTGCGTGCGGCGGCGGCCACGGCATCGATGCCGGGCAGGGAGCCGACCGATACGTCGATGTCGGCGGCGATCAGCTCGTCGAATGGCACTTCGGTGCCGTTGTATACCCAAGTCAGAATGCGGCAACGGTCGGGGCCGATGCCGAGTTTGCGCAGCAGCAGTGCTTCATGCGATTGCGCGGTGCCGAGCCATGTCGCGCCGCCGGCGAGCGCGGCCAGTGCGGCGGGCAGCAGTCCGTGGCCGTATGCGTCGGCCTTAACCACGCCCATCACCGCCGTGCCGGAGTTCGGGCCGCCGACCACGGAGACCAGGTGGGCCATGTTGTCGCGCATGGTTTTGAGGTTCACGATGCCCTGTGCGGGGTATTGGCGGCGGGCGGCCGCATAGTTGGCCTTGCCCTGCTCGGACGAGAATGCGATTTCGGGTGCTGCGTTCATGCTCATAGGCACCTATTGTTGCGCAGGAATATGACGTGTGGTCGCAATCGTCTGTTTTCGCCCGGCAGTCGTACACTAATGACCGATATGCGGTTTCTCGGAAGCCGCCTTTGATTCCCGGCGTTGAGGCGTGCCGGGATCCCGGAAATCCGTCCGGTCGATAACGCCCGAGATTTTGCGCACTTTGGTTTGGGCTTGAGATAGGGGCATGGCC
>OKAA01000005.1_pt1 | contig 122236 bp, 105 predicted proteins | sample 1611051 | NCBI WGS metagenome assembly OKAA01 (sample SAMN04436707, study PRJEB24849) | human gut metagenome | biome: human gut; feature: NICU; material: stool | host: Homo sapiens | place: USA: Saint Louis, MO | collected 2010-09-04
CGCGTTGCATTGGCCGGTACACGCCAACGAGGGTGGGTTGTGGGTCGGGAGACCGCGCAGAACACCGGCGACAAGCCGCAGGGAGCGAACCGCAAGGGCAGCGGCGGCAATGGTGCGGGGAGCCCGGTTCCACCGGCGCCCGATGGCGCATCACACGACCCGTCAGGCGGCAACAGGCCGCAGGGGGCGAACGGCGATGCCGGCGGGTTCGCCCGCGAGGGTGCCCCGGACGGTGCCGACCGCTCGACCACTCGCAAGGGCAAGACATTCTGACGCATACGTTTTGCTAAGGAGATTCGGATAATCATGGCGTCGAACACGACATACGGCGATTGGATGCGGCCGATGCCGGGCGGCATCCGCAACATCGGCATCCCGCTGACGATAGCGGGCATGGGTGTGCTGACCTGCACGCTGCTGGTCAGCATGGCGAGCGTGGTCGCGGCCATCGCGATCCTCGTGGTCGGCATGGGCGTCATCCTCGTGTTGGCTATCCGCGACCGCGAGCACCGCAACATGGTGGATCGCACCGTGGAGAAGCGCACGTGGATGGCCGCGCAGCGTTCCGGCGCCAACCTGTACCGTTCCGGCCTGCTCGCGCCGATCGACGGCGGCAAGGCCATGCTGCCGGGCATCCTCTCACGGGTGGGCCTGACCTCCGCCCTGGACGGGCTGGGCGGCGAGTTCTGCCTGGTGCGGCATTCGCACACCGGCGAATACTCGCTGCTCCTGTCATGCCAGCCGCAGGGCGCGAGCCTCGCCGACGACGACGTGGAGGATTCGTACGTGGCCTCGTGGTCCGGGCTCATGGAATCGCTCGCCTCGGAGGCCGGTGTCACCCAATTGGCCGTGACCGTGGACACGGCACCCGATTCCGGCGTGAGGTTCCGCCGCACGTTGAGCAGACGCATCGTGGAGGACGCTCCCGAGCTGGCCGCGCGCGCCATGGCGCAGATCATGGACCAGTACGCGGCCGGCGGCGCTTCCAACGATGTGACGCTCACCTTGACTTTCCGCTACACCGACCGTGACGGCAAATACCTGGAGGCCGGGGAGGCCGCGCGTCGCATAAGCCTGCTGCTGCCGTCGATCCGCGAGCAGATAGCGCAGGCGGGAGGCGGTGCCGCGAGGGCCCTGGGCATGGAGGAGATCACGCGCATGGTCCGCGTCGCCTACGATCCGGCCGCGCAGGAGACGATCGAGGAATCCGACGAGCCGCCGTACATCGCCTGGGAGGATTGCGGACCGCTCATGCACGAGGCCGGCTGGAGCCATTATTCCCATGATTCCGGTTTGAGCCGCACATGGGAGATGGTGGATCCGCCGAAAAGCAACGTGACCGCCGACACGCTCACCCGGCTGCTTTCCCCGTTGGCGGACTGCGACCGCAAGCGAGTGACCGTGCTCTACCGGATGCTGCCGCCCGACAAGACGATGTTCATGGCCGAGCAGAACAGGCAGAAGGCCGCGAACCAGGTCAGCCAGGAGAAACGGGCCACGGTCAGGTCCATGAGCCAGATCGGCAAGGCCAACCGCCAGGCCGTCGCAACGAACCAGGGCGCGGTCATGGTGTTCTTCGGGATGCTCGTCACCGTCACCGTGTCCAGGGGCGAACAGGAAAGCCAACGGCTCGAAGCCGCGTCACGCGCCGTGGAACAGGCCGCAGGCGGCGCGAAGATCGACCTGCGCCCCTGCTACGGGGCACAGGACACGGGATTCGCCGCAAGCCTGCCCCTTGGATTGAACGTCAGATCATACACTCCAGCCGGCCCCCTCGGCCGGCTCCTGTCCTGAACGGAGGACACGTGATGCCGATGCCATGGGAGCCGTCGAAACGAAAAGGAACCATGCCGAGCGCCACGGCCACGGACCCCGTGGCTCGCATGGAATCAATGCTGCTCACACCGTTGAAGGCCAAACCGGACGAGCCCGTGCCCCCGGTGCCGTGGCGTGGAAGAAGATCGCGCGGCGGCGGCCATGCGGCCCTGATGCCCACGATCGACGAGTTCTTCGGCACGTCGAACCAGGTGTGCGGCGGATTCTGGCCGTTCGGCACCGACATGGCCCTGCCGGCCGAGGGGGTGCCGGTCGGGCGAAGCCTGATGACGGGTGCCGGCGTGTGCTGCGACCCGATCAGCTGGTTCAAGGCCGGCATCATCAAGCAGCCGAGCATGTTCCTTCTCGGCCTGCCGGCCATCGGCAAAAGCACGTTCGTGCGCCGCGAGGTGCTGGGACTGAGCGCCCTGGGCATGAACGCGATCATCCCCGGCGATCTGAAGCCCGACTACGCCTCACTGGTCAACATGCTCGGCGGCCAGGTCATCCGGCTGGGAGCGGGCATCGGCGTGGTCAACCCCCTGGACCCCGGCGACCTCCATTATGCGCTGCAACAACTGGAAGGCGAGGCGCGCAAGGATCTCACGGACTACTACAACGACACGCGCGCCGCGCTCATGGAGGTGCTTTTGACGATCATGCGCACCGGCCGCGAGAACGACACCGATGCCGGTGCCAGGGGCGTGACCGCACGCGAATCCGATATCCTTTCCGTCGCCGTGCGCGTGCTCCACGACCGGCATGGCGGCGATCCGCAGCCTCCCGTCATCGCGGACCTGCGAGACCTGCTGAGGGAAGGGCCCGACGAGGTGCGCACGGCGGCGGTCTGGGACGACCCGGAAAACGACGAGCTCTACAGGGCGCAGGTTCGCGGCCTTCTGGCCGACCTGCACGGGTTCTCGAACCGCATGACGAAGTTCGGCCGTCTGTTCGGCGACCAGACCACCGCGCGCATCGACCTGTCCAGGCCCGTGGACTTCGACATCAGCGCCCTGGCCCAGTCGGGCGACGATGTGGTCGCCGCCGTGCTGGCGACCACGTGGACGAGCGCGTTCGCCGCGAAGAACGCCGCCGACGTGCTCGCCGAGGAGGGATTGCAGCCCCGCCGCAACCACGTGATCATCATGGACGAGATGCACCGCGCTTTGCGCGCCAGCCCCCTCATGGTCGAAAAGCTCGACCTGCTCACCCGTCTGAACAGGCAGTGGGGCGTGGGCCAGATCATGATCACGCACACGTTCAAGGACCTGATGTGCATGGAGACCCCGGCGCAGAACACCAAGGCGCGCGGCTTCGTGGAACGCAGCGAGATCAAGGTGCTGGGCGCTTTGAGCCGCATCGAGGTGGACCGATACCTGCGCGGCGAATGCGGACTGCCCGTATCCCGGCGCGAGGAGGACATGCTGGAGGATTGGGCCACCCCGGTCAACTTCGGCTCCGATGCCTCGCACAAGGGTCTGGGCCGTTTCCTGATCAAATTGGGAGGACTGCCCGGAATCCCCATCAACGTGGAGATGTGCCCGCTCGAAAAAAGCGGGTTCAACGATACGAACCTCAAATGGCACGCCTAGAAGGGAACCCTGCGATGACAGACCACCTCGCCACCGGCATGAAACGCATGATCCGCACCGTGGCACGCTCCGCATCACTCTCCGACCGGCTCGGCGAGCGATCCCGGCTGCTGCGGCTGACGGGCAACCGCAGCACTCTCGACTTCCGCCCCGCCGAGCACGGCGAATCATCATGGGACCTCGAAATGTCGATAACCCCCGCCGAACCGTACGGCAACACGGAAACCCGTGAACCCGTATGGCATGAGACGGTCGATTCCGCCACCTATGGCGAATCGAGGGCGCGGGTCGCGCACGCCGTCGAAACGTTCAAACGATACGACAACACCGGCTTCCTGCCGGAAAACCAGTGAAAGGAACAAAGGCCATGCCCACGCACGCATCAAGGAAAACCCGGCAGCTCAGGGATACGGCTCCCCGCAGGACAGGGGCGCGACCCTGTAGACGCCATGCCCCGTGATGCCACGGCTTCGGCCGGATGATCGGGGTCATGGCGAGAATGCCGGGTTGCCGCCGCTATCGTCAAGTGTCAAGGAGTCAGAATCATGCCTTTGGAGAACACCGATGCCGAAGAGCGGATCACACGGGAGACGATGATCGGATGGATCGAGCATTGGGGCGAATCATACGATGACGTGCGACCCGATGACGGTGCCGTGCGGCTGGCGAACCGCATCATCGAATACAACGCGGCCGTGGAGGCCATCGAGGCGTTGCGGAACCCCGATGCCGTGTACGACGAACTGGCATCCGTTCTCCAGCCGGTGCTCTCCTCGATGGACGGCACCTATTTCGCGGGCTCCGAATGGTTCGCCGGCGAAGTGGACCGCATGGAAGCGGGCCGCATCAACGGGGGGCAGCCGGAAGAAACGGACGGCCTGGCCTCCGAAGGGCCCCGCATCCCGTTCATCGTGGGGAGCGAGGCCACAGCCGCCGATACGGACGAGCCGCCGTTGGACGAGCTGATCACCGCAGCCACGCACGAATATTTGGACTCGGGCATGACCTACGACGGATTCTCGGAACATGTGCGCGCCACCTGGCGCAACGCGGCAGCCTACGACTGGTCGAAGCTCATGGCCGAACAGCGCTCCACGGGCGAATGGTCGTCCGACGCGAACCGGCTCGCCGTGTTGGGCGTGACGATGCAGTTCGCGCCCGAATCAACATGCATGATGATCGCCAGCGACATACTGGCCGAGAACGCTCCCCTGTCCCTTCCGGCATTGCGCGAACGCATCAATACGCCGGACGGCATGGTGAACACCGACCTGCTGTTTTCCCGGCTGATCGACAACGGCACCACGCCCGATCCGGCGCGCATCGACATGGCGATGGGGATCCTCGACCCGTTGGAGGCCAACGCGCCGACGGACGCCTGCTACCGGATCATCGGCCTGAAGGCCATGCTCAGCCTCGCCATGGGCGACGGCGAGAAGGCGCGGGAACTCGCCGAACAGGCCATCGGCTACGACGCCTCGGACCGGTTCGCGTCAAGCGTGCTCGACCGTCTGCCGGAAACCGATCCCGCCATGGAGGCGACGAACATGTGGGAGAACGGCGGGCATCTGGGCCGCTGACGGGTGGCGTAGACGCCGTGCCCCGCGAGGCCACCGGTCCGGCCGGATGATGGGAGTCGCCGCCGCCATTGAAGGCGCTGGTATTCCCCCGAATGAAAGGACCATCATCATGCCACAGCCGATGCAAGTGGTTCGCGGTCTCCTCGCCGCGAACCCCGATTACTGGCCGGCGAAAGCCGACGCGGACGGCACCACGAGCTCGGCGTACCTGCGCGCCACCGTGTATGAGGACCGCCCGCGAGTCCGTCAGAAGGACGGCAGCTTTGCGGACAATCCGCTCGGCCCGGTGAGAACCACCGTGAAATTCTGGGGCCGGGCCGCCGAGCTCCTGCACGGCATGGATTTCCGCCAGGGCGACGCCGTGGTGGCGACCGGCCGCATGGGCGATCCCGACGCCTTCATCAGCCAGAAGGACGGCAAGGCGTACGCGCGTCCGGTCGTGATCGGCGATTCCATGCAGATCGATTCCATCGTGTCCCGGCGCATCCAGCTCGCCCGCGAACGCAAACGCCAGGACAAGGAACAGGCCGGTGCCGTGGCCGATGCCGGGCGAACGGATCCATGGACGGACCAGGTTGACGCCTCGCGCGGCGAATACGTTGGCGACGGCGTTCCCCGCACTTTCAACGGCGAGCCCTTCGACCCGCTGTCGGGCTATCCGACACCGGGCGCGGCTCCCGCTCCGGCGGACCCTGCGGCATCGGATCTCCTTTCCGCCCCATCCGATTTCACGACGGGCAACGCCCGCTAGCCATGACGCAAGCTGGCGCATCGACGGCGGGACCGCTTCCATCGGTTCCGCCGTCATGCTTGAAAGGAGAAATGAATCTTGGCCGACGTCGATCCGAAACTGCAATCGAACCGAGTGAGGGATCTGGGCGGCACGGTTCGTCCCAGCCGCAAGATCGAACTGGCGATCATCGTCGAGGCGTTCCTGATCCTCACGGTGTTCGCCCTCGTGTGCTCCCATGCGGGGCATCCCTTCCAGATCTTCGCGCTCATGTACCTGGTCTCCGGCCAATGGTCGCTGACCGCAGGCCGGTGGGCGCTGGCCGTGGCCGTGCTCGTCGTGCTGGCCGTGGCGTGCGGCGTGGGCGCGTGGCTGATCGCCAGCAAGGCCGTGCCATGGGCAAACGGCGCCAAGGCCCGCACCCGCGTGGACGTGTACGCGCCTGCCATGGGCCACGGCGAGGCCGTGGAGAAGGTGACGCGCCAGCGCGCCGAGGCCATGGCGTCAAGGCTCATAGAAGCGGACCACTGGCGAAAGGGCATGTCGCCGGGCTATCCGCTGGGGCTCAACATCGTGGACAACACGTCGATGTACACCAGCTGGGAGGACATGGCGATCGTTTTGGCGGGCCCTCGTTCCGGCAAGTCCCTGTGCTACGCGATCCCGGCCGTGCTCTCGGCTCCGGGCCCGTGCCTGGCGACCTCGAACAAGGGCGACATCCTCGACGTGACCGCCCCGATCCGCAGGCTCGACCATCCGAACGGCCGGATATGGACGTTCGACCCCGAACGCATCGCGGACCCGAACCGGCGGCGTGCGCCGTGGGTGTGGGACCTGATCGCCTCGGTGCAGTCCATCGCCGACGCGAAACGCATCGCCGACTGCTGGCGTTACGCCTCGGGCCAGCCGCAGACCGGCGGCGACGACTTCTTCCCCGGCACCGCCGCCCAGCAGCTCGCCGACTACCTGTTCGCCGCGCATCTGGGAGGCCGTTCCGTGTCCGACGTGTTCAGGTGGTGCTCGAACGAGCGCGACACGTCGCCGGCCGACATCCTGAGCGAATACCCGCGCTACGCGGGCATCGCCTCGCGCGTGTCCAGCGTGATCGCGCTGACGCCGGAAACCCGAAGCGGCGTGTTCGGCAGCCTCCAGACCATGGTCGCGTTCCTCGCGGACCCCGAGATCATCGACTGGATCGACCCTCACCGGGATACGAATGGGAACATCGACGAGCGGCGCGGCCTGTTCGACCCCTACGAGTTCGCCACGAGCGAGGACACCCTGTACCTGCTTTCCGCCCAGGGCCGTCCCTCCACCGCGTTGACCGCCAGCCTGACGGCGGTGGTGGCGTTCACCGCGTTCCAACGCGCCCAATCCGAGTTCACCGGCAACAACCGCCGTCTGCCGGTCCCGTTGTGCTGCGTGCTGGACGAGGCCGCGAACATCTGCCGCTGGCCCGAACTGGCCGACGTGTACTCGTATTTCGGTTCGGCGGGCATACCGATCATGACGATCTGGCAGAACCCCGACCAGGGCAGGGCCGCGTTCGGCGAGACGAACTTCGGCTCGCTGTTCAACAACGCGAACATCACCGTCTACCTGGGCGGCATCAAGGACGCGAAGTTCCTCGGCGAGATCAGCCAGCTGGTGGGCCAGAGGGAGATCGTGCGCGGCAGCGTCAACATCGACGGCACCGGACGGCGCAGCGTGAACAACTCGATCCAGAAGGAGAACATCCTCGACGTTTCCGACCTGACCGAATGGCCCGTCGGACGCGCGCTGCTGCTCGCATCCCAATCCCGAGCGCAGATCGTCAAGACCCTGCCATGGACGGGCAACAGGCAATGGGCCGACGCCCTGGCGCAGGCCAAGGCGAAAGCCCGAGAAGAGCAGAGAAAGGCCGCATAATGAGCGAACACACCTCGAACACCTCGTCCGGCCCTGATGGGGAGGAATGGGAGCGTGCGGTCGGTGCCGCCAGGACCCTGCTGTCATCGGACTGCGGATGGCTGGAACTGTTCACCCGCGCCATCCTGGAGGACAAGGGCGTGCCCTACGGCAAGGGACTGCCCAACCCCGAAGCGCCGCACATCCCCGAGGACAAGGAGATCGAAGAGGAAACCATGCCGGGCCAAGGCGAGCCGACGCCGACCGCACCCGAGGTGCCGGCAGGCCGGCACGCGGCGGAACCCATCCGATCGGGTATTCCGGCCGATGCCGGGGAAACCGGCAACGGCTACGAGAACCCGCCGGAAGACGCAACGGACCGTGACGACACCCCTCCAAAGGATGATGCGGAGGAATCCGACACCCGTATACTGCCCACGCAGGAGGGGAAGACGGATCTCGGCCGAGACGAATCCGGCGACCTCGATCCCGCGCGGGCAAGGGACGTGTCCGGCCAGTTCGGAGCGCGAATGCGGCGCAGCGAGACCTACTACCCGAACCTCGCCGCGTTCGTGGAAAGGTTCGTAGCCAACGTGTTCTGCTACCACCAGAGCGCGAGCGTGAACATGCAATGGGTGAGCGACTGGTGGCGCTATCCGGCGCTCGTGTTCCCGCTCGACGCCATGTGGCGCGCCTACGAGAACGCGCGCAAGGCACCCGGCCAGATGATGATCTTCTACATCTAGGCGGCGTCGATGCTCGACCGCGTGTTCGACAAGGACCGTGGCATCGTCGCCAGCCTCGACGTTCGGCAGCAGACCGACAAGAAGGGCGAGCCGCTGCCATGCGTCCGCCCGAACCGTGCATGGCGCGAACCGATCCTGGAAACATTGTCGGTCCCCGCCGCAGGCGGCAAGGAAAACAAGGAAACCACCACGACAAGGAGAAGGAACAATGGCTCAATCTGATCCCGAGGACGGCTTCGACCAGATCATGGTCCAGAGCTGGAACAGCGTCGCCCAGCAGCTGCGCACCCTGCACAACGAGCTGAGCGGCGACCGCGCGCGCCGCAGGGAACGCGCCGAACGCGCCGTCCAGAACGAACGCTACGAGCAGACCAGACAGCAGCAGCAATCCATCCGCCTCGAACAATGGGAGATGGACAACAGGGAACTCAACAAGGGGTTCGAGTCCACCCTGAACGCGACCGTGCTTGCCGACGGCGACGGCTGGAGGAAGATGCGCGACTCGTCCCTCTTGCAAGGATGGATGGTCGCCGACCAACTGGAGGGCAACGACCCCGGCTACCGCAGGCAGATCATCGAGGCGAAGGCCCGGCTGAAGGACGAATGGTCGAAACGCCACCCGGAAACGCACATCGACGCCGCAGCCGACCAATTGACCAACCACGTGAACATCACCTACACCGACCAGTCGCCCGCGTTGCAGGCCACCCTGAACGCCTTCAACACGGCCGGCGTGCCCGTGGACCTGCAACGGGTGGAGGACGCGCAGGCGTTCCAGGCCGCGCACGGCGACGACGCCACGTTCTTCGTGGACTCGCGGCTCACCGGCCAATGGACGGGCTACGACCACGACAGGATCGTCGAAGCCGTGATGTGCGCGCCGGTCAACGGCGTGGACGACGCCGCCTCCCGAATCAGCTTCCTCAAGGACCAGGGCCTGCCGGAATCCTCGCACGCGGACAACAAGGCCACGGGAGACGAGCCCAGCACCATAAGCGAGGTCGAACGCACCGAGAACGCGGACGCCGCACCAATCGTCGAAACCCCCACACCCGTGCGGGAGCATACGAAGCCCGCCGCCGATGAACGCAAACCGGCATCCGGACCCGAGCCCGAGACCACGGGAGGCGGCGACCTGACGACCGGGGAGCCCGACGGATACGAGGAAATGCCACTCGACCTGAACGAACCCGAGGAATGGAACGGGCCCGACCCGTTCGGCGAATACAGTCCCGCCATGGAATCCTCCATGAACCCCACGGACCAGCCGATACCCGGCCCGGCAAACGCGAACTCGACGCCGCAGATCCTGCAACCCGAGACCAACGGCAACGCACGCTGACGCCGTATCATGGTGTCAACGGCTTTCGGAACCGGAAAGGACGAGCATGGCACACGTGACGTTGGATCTGTCGAAATATGATGCCCTGACCGCCTACAAGGGTCTTCCCGACGAGAAGGAGGAGAACCCGGCGCGGTTCTTCCCCGACACCTCGTCGGTCCGCCGTTGCGTGCGCGAACGCATGTCCGTCATGGGTCTCGATGCCGCCGAACTCGCCAGGAGAGCCGGGGTTCCCCTCTCAAGCGCCGAAGAGCTCGTGGAGACCGGTCTGACCTCCATCCGCTACGTGTACAGGATGTTCGACCTGCTGCACATCCGCACCGAAACGCTGCCGTCCGCCTACGCGGGGAGACTGCTGTGAGGGAACTGCACGCCTGGGAGAACGGGCATCATGTGGGCGTGTTCTCGGAAGACGACGAGGAGCGCATATCGTTCGCGTACGACGCGAACGAGGGTCTGCCGATCAGTCTGAGCCTGCCCAGGACCGGCGGATGGAAAGACCAGGCACCGCGTAACTTCCTGGACAATCTACTGCCCGACAATCCCAACGTCCGCCAGGCCATGCGTGAGCACCTGAATGCCTCCTCGGCCGGCGTCTTCGATCTGCTGGACCGGGTTGACGCCACCGGCGGACTGGTGTTCTCCCTCTCCCCGGAACCTCCAATCCCATCGCCGACGCTTCGTCTGATCACCGATTCCCAGATAGCCAACGAAATCGACCGCATCGAGCGGACCAGGAACTACTGGTGGGACGAGGACAGCCACTGCCGGTTCTCCTTGGGAGGGGCGCAGGGCAAGTTCACACTGTCCCGCGTGGACGGCAAGTGGTATTGGCCGGATATGATGCTTCCCTCCACCCACATCGTCAAACCGAAGCCCCATGACCTTCCCGAGGCGACCAAGGTGGAACTGGCGACGATGCGATTGTCGGAACTGTGCGGCATCGACACACCGGCACGCGGCGAGATCACGGCGCAGCGCAAGACGGCCTATATCGTGGAACGGTTCGACCGTCGCCTGGAGGAAGGCCGAATCGTCCGACTGCGGCAAGAGGACTTCCTGCAAGCGTTGGGATTGCCGACCCGCGACAAATACGATCCGTCGGCCGACGACTGCCTGGAACTCCTGCAACGCATCGACGCGTCGGGCTCCCTGTCCTACCGGTGGCTCGAAAGGCTGGCCTTCAACACGTCGTCCGCCAACAGCGACGCACATGCGAAGAACTATTCCCTGATCCTCGATCCCGCATCGGGGATACGCCTGTCTCCCCAGTATGATGCGGTCGCCACCAGGTATTGGCCCGAGTTCAACTGGGAACTCACCATGCCGTTGAACAAGGATCACGCCTTCGCGGAGCACACCACGCCCCAGGATTGGGAGGATCTGGCGACACGTCACGGTCTCGATGGTTCGAGGGTGGCCGATATGGCCCGGCGTATGGCGGGGAAGGTCCTCGCCGGCATATCCGAATCCTGCGAGGGCCTGGACTCGCGGATGGCCGATCGCCTGAACGCGTGCTGGACGAAGGCGAACGAGTCCATCGAGCCGATCATGCCGGGAGACGAGCCGGTGAACTCTCTCGATCCAGCATCGGCCTTGCCCGATTCGCTCGGTTTTCCCTCCTCGGGCCGTACCATCTGAGCTTTTTCCGGGAAGCGTCCTAACGGCGGGGCCGGCTCTCCCCGTCAGAGGCGACCATGCTCCATAGACCGTATTCCGGCGCGATTCCGTAGCGTTCGCGCAGCATGTCGAACGTGTGCAGGCCCTCGCGCATCGCTGCCCGGTATTCGTCGCCGTCCGCCGCGTCGTTGAGGCTGGCGGCGATGCAGAACGCTTCGGATACGAGGCGTTCCATGTCGTGCGTGGACAGATTCTCGGGGTGTCTTTCGCGTCCGCCGTCGAGGAAGGGCGGGCGGTTCTCCATCGCGGCGCGCCATTCCTGGACGGCAAGGCTGCGGCTCCTGGCATCGTCCGCCCAGCCGTCGCGCAGTCGTTTCAATCGCATGTCGTCGCCGAGCTCGAAGGCGTTGAACCGTTCCGTCCACCCGTCCGCGCTGCGCCACGTGATCCTGTAGCCGACCACCTGGCCTGGGTCGGTGAACGAGTCTTTGGCGGTTCCCCTGCGCAGCCTGGGATCGATGGAGAAGCCTTCCCTGCGCACGCGGCGTATGAACTCGTCCTCGCTGCGCGACGCCTTGGCGCACGCCTCCACGATCCGGCCGACATGCTGGCGCGGCATCGTGGAGGCGGCGACCGCCGTGACGAGCCGGCTTCTCTCGTCGCCGTCCAACGCATCCCATCCCGCGTCGTCGCCGTACTCGGTTCGCGCCTTCCATTGGGCCCATTGCCGCCATTGCCCGTACTGCCAGCTGACGCGCGTTCCGGTGTCGGAGCGTGCGAGCTCGACCAGTTCGGGGCGCGATTTCTCCATCCGCCTGCATGATCTCTGCGCGTCGATCCGGTCGTGGTACGGGTTGATCCAACCGTCGTCGGCGGCGAGCTGCACGGCGATGTGCACGTGGTCGTTGCCGTTGGCGGACAGTCCGTGACGGACCGCGAGCCATGTGACGCCCTGATCGCCGTCGCCGTCGATGATGTTCATGCGCGTCAGATAATCGCGGATGACCGACTCCCATTCCTGATCGGTCAGTATGCCTTGGCCGGCCTTGATGGCAAGCGAGCAGTGCCACACGCGCTTCCTGCCATGCTCTCGTTCGGGGTTGTCCTTGCCTCGCATGTCGGGCGGGAACGGATCGTCCTTGCGTTCCCTGACGCGGTAGCGTCGGTCGAACCTGCGGCCTATCTCCGCATACGACGCCGCCGGCTTGCCATCCATGTCAAACGAGGGAAACATGTCGCCGCTCGCGCACACGAGATGCTGGTCGGTGTGTTCATTGCGCCGTCCCTTGCCGAACAGGTAGCGCACCAGGCCGGCCGGGTCCGAACCCTTGACGATATTCGGTATCATACGATGATTCTCCGCCCGCGCGCCCGGCACGGCGGCGCATGGCGTCTATGAGAGATATGCGTCCCGGGTTCTAGATAGAAGTGCAACGCCTGTCTATGGTTGGAAGTGTTCAAGTCCTAACTCAAGAAGGTGTTGCTCATGAGGAAAGTGTATTCCCACCTGTCGGCCGAGGAACGCGTCCGGATCGACGAGTTGAGGAACCGTGACGGGCTCGGTGTCCGCCAGATCGTCCTGAGGATCGGCCGCGACAAGTCCACCGTCAGCCGCGAGCCGGGACGCGGCCTGTGGTTCGCGTCCAACGAGAACGAGTCCTACCCCGAAACGGCTGAAGGCGGGCGCGTGGACGTCGAGGCCGTTCTACTCGGCCATGACCGCGCAGCGCAAGGCCGAGCGGCGCGCGCCAATCGCGCAAGCCCCTGCGCATGGCGTATTCGCCGTTGCTCGCGTGGGTCATGGACGCGCCTGGGAAGGGCTGGACGCCCGGGACGATCGAGTGCGGGCCGAAGGCCGAATGGCCAGCTGACCCGCATATGAGGATCGGCCGCGAATGCCTCTGCCAGTGGATCTACGCGAAACCGCGGAAGGCATTGGACCTCAGGCAGTACCTGCCTCGGGGCAGACGGCATCGCACGCGCGCCAGGGGCAGGAGGTCGAAGGGGCCGCGCATCCCGATGCGCGTGCCCATCGCCGAACGTCCCAAACGCGTGGGCCCGCGCCGCGAGTTCGGCCATTATGAGTCCGACACGGCCGTCGGCGCGGCCCCGTCGAAGCGGTGCGGCAACACGCAGGTCGAACGCAAGAGCCGCCGCCTGTTCGCCGGGTTCATCCCCGACAAGAGCGCATTGGCCACGGCGCGCGCCGAATACGACATCTACAAGGACATCCCCGCGCCCGCGCGCATCGACCGCACCTGGGACAACGGCACCGAATCCTCCTGCCACCTGCTCGTGGACGAGGCGCCGGGCATGCTCACCTATTTCGCGGACCCGTACTCCTCATACCGGAGGGGCGGCAACGAGAACCGCAACGGGCGCATCCGCCGCTACCTGCCCAAGAGGACCTGCTTCGACGGCCTCACGGACGCGGACCTGCAGGCCATCGTCCAGGAGATCAACGACACCCCCATGAAGGTCCCGGACTGGGAAACGCCCAACGAGGTTTGGTACCGCGAGCCCGGCAAGCTAATGTCGAGGACAAGCCGCCCAAAGACGAACGTTGCACATACAAATTGAATTCGGGGGCCTTTACAGGAATCTCTGTTGATGATATACTCTTTTACCAGACAAGCGATTTTCTACTTGCCTAATAAATAACGGGTATACCGCCTACCAAGGCAATGAAGCATCGGAGGTATCAATGGCTCGTCTTATGAAATCGGCACGTGGAATACTTGCCCTAGTAGTCTCGTTCTCCTTAGCACTAGTTTTGGGACTCGTGCCGATGACATCAGCAAATGCGGCAGAGATCGCAATCAGCGGAATGCCAAAAGAGTCCATACCTGCGGCATTCGGAGGAGAGCTTCACGGCGAAAATACCTCGACCGTCGAAGTGGATGGTAAAGGTACGTTGACCGCAACAATCAACTACGACACAGGAGTCGTTACGGTCAAGGATTTCAATGGTGCTGTTCGCACTGAATCCCTAGCTGCGGTAGTCGCCAATGCAGCAAATGAGCTTGAGAAAATTCCTGCGGAACAACGTCAGGAACTTATGAACAGGGCACAGTTGAGGATTACGCCGCATGATGTATGCCCGTATCTTGTCACCGCCATAGGATTTGGTCATGACGCAGCATGGCAAGCCGCATTGGGCCTTGTCGGGGTGAATCCTGCCATCACTGTGTTGGTGGGTCTTGGTTTTACGTTCTTCTGGGCGTGGGTTTCAAGTTACTGCTGAACAGGTTTTTATTCATGCGAAGGTAAATCATGAAGTTAGTTAATTTCCTGCCTTTCCTAGGGGGACTCGCCGCCTACTTGTTGGTGTGGTGGTGGCATCCACATGACAAGGACCACAAATAACCTCAAACCTCATACATCGTTGGAGAACTGGCGTGTGCAGTCTTGATGAGACCTCACACGCCAGTTCTCTTATGCGTCGGTGCGTTGTCAGCGCCTGTATTAGCTGTGTCTGATGCGTCAGGCGTCTACGAGGTGCGAGAGCCGGTCGGTCATCGCGGCTCTGGTCCATGCGCTTACGCTCATGTGGCTGCGCTTGGCATCCGCCTCGATGAGATGCCACATGGTATCGCTCAGACGTATGGTGCGTGGGCGCAGCGGCTCCGTGTCGGCCTCCCACGCGCGCCCCTCGAACGGGGTGACCTCGGCGCCGGGGAAACCGTTCTCGGCCTCCTCGGCCCACCTGTCGACCAGCTCGTCGGTGATTTCGGTGCCGTTCTCGGCTATGTATCTGCGACCAGTCATCGGTTCCTCCTTATCTCGTCGCGGAATCCCTTGGTCAGATTGCTCGCATGAATGATCAGCGGCGTATGGTCGTCCAACCTCACGAACACGAGCTCCATGCCCCCGCTCTCAGGCGTCCTTTGCCGGCACGGCCACTTCGATAGAATTATCGGAAGCGGATAAGGAGCTTTGATGGAACCGGTGAGGAACGATACGACGACGGATAGGCGCACGGCCGTGGAACTGGCGAAGCGGCTGCTGGTCGATTCGATCTGGCGCACCGCCAAGATCGAGGTTGATGGCGTCACCTTCCCCGACACACAGGAGATCTTCGACGGGCGCGCCCCCGAGGGTATGAGCGTGGACGATATAGTCACGGTGAACAACATCAAGCGCGCGTGGGGATTCCTGCTCGAGAACATCGACTATCCAGTCGATTGGCAGTACATCCGCGAATACAACCGCATCATCGGCGAAGGCCTCGTGCGCGACGCCGGCCGCTTGCGTGAATACGGCGTGAGGATCGGCGGCACGGGATGGGTGCCGGAAATCCCCACCCTCGAATCCTCACAGGAAAGGGTTCGCGGCATCCTGGAGGAATCAGAAGGGGAGGACACTGCGATGCTGCTGTTCGGCGCGGTCACGCGGGAACAATGGTTTTCGGACGGCAACAAGCGCACCGCGCTGATGGTTGCCAACCACCAGCTCATACACGACGGCATCGGCGTCTTCTCGATCCCTCCCGAAGACAAGGCGCAGTTCGTCTCTATGCTCCTGCGCTACTACGAGACGGGCGACTACTCCCGGCTCTCCGATTGGCTCTCACAGAACGCCGTCGGCCATGTGCCCGGCGGGCTGACTTTGGCCCAATCGTCTGGGGTCGTGGAAAAGACGAATGATGCCGTGAACGGGATGGGCATCGTGCCCGGTGGTCCCCTCGACGGCCTCGATGGAGGTTCCGGCTTACTGAGGTGACGGTCGTGGCGTCCGGGGGAAGTTTGCTCCCGAACGCCACGAGATTATTTACGCGATGAGTTCGCGGGGTGTCGGGCCGCGCCCTTCTCATGTGCTATCCTGGGTTTCTCGGGAATCGGAGGAACCGTTATGAGTGAGATCAGGATCGCGGATTTGTTCGCCGGCATCGGCGGCATCCGCATGGGCATGGTGCAGGCGCTGGGCGATGCCGCGCATGTGGTGTATTCGTCCGAGTGGAACAAGTACAGCGTGCAGACCTATGAGGCGAACTGGCACGACGAGAATCCCGTGGCCGGCGACATCACCAAGGTCGGCGAGCATGACGTTCCCGACATTGACTTGCTGCTCGCGGGGTTCCCGTGCCAGCCGTTCTCCATCGCGGGCGTCTCCAAGAAGCAGAGCATGGGCCGTCCCACCGGTTTCGAGGACAAGACCCAAGGCACGCTGTTCTTCGACGTGGCGAGGATCATCAAGGCGAAGCAGCCGAAGGCGTTCCTCCTGGAGAACGTGAAGAACCTGCTCTCGCACGACCGTGGGCGCACGTTCAAGACGATATATTCCGTGCTGACCGAAGACCTTGGATACCACGTGTCCTACAAGCTGATCGATGCGGCGGGCTTCGTCCCCCAGCACAGGGAACGCACGTACATCGTGGGCTTCCGCGAGGAGAACGGGTTCACGTTCGATGACGTGAAGCCCATCGCGCACGGCAACGTCGGCAGCATCCTCCTGCCCGCCTCCCAGGTTCCCGACAAGTATGTCCTGAGCGACAAGCTGTGGACGTACCTCCAGAACTACAAGAAGAAGCATGAGGCCGCAGGCAACGGTTTCGGATATGGCATGGTCGATGCCGCCACCGACCACACGCGCACGTTGAGCGCGCGGTACGGAAAGGACGGCAGTGAGATACTGGTCTCGCGCGGCGATGGGAAGAACCCGCGCAGGCTAACCCCGCGAGAGTGCGCGCGACTGATGGGCTACCCGGATTCGTTCAGTATCCCGGTATCAGACACGCAGGCATACCGGCAGTTCGGCAATTCGGTCGCAGTGCCGGTCATCCGAGCCATAGGCGAGGCGATGAAACCCTACCTGTCCGACTGATTCGCCCGAGGCGTTTCCTGTCCGATTGGTCTATGCTCATGGATTATGAGCGATTACGGAAGAATCGGCGACTACATCGGCCCGGTCGCGGCCAAGAAACTGTCGGCCGTCGATATCGACACCAACAGCAGCAACCAGCACGAGTTCGGCGGCAACGACGCGCTCAGAAGACTGCTCGGCACCGGCGAGGACCGTAGAGCCTCACAAGGGCACGGCATACCCACCGCGCTCATGTACCTGAGCGACGACGACGCACCGGCGGCCGCCGACCTCGAAACCACATGGTACGACGCACGGCGCAACAAACCGAACCGCAGCGCCGAATGGCGTCTCTACTACAAGGACTGCGAACCAATCCGCATGGCCCGCCCCGGCGACCTCATGTGCTTCGGTATGCTCAGGGACAATCGCCTGCTGATCATCATCGCACGGCATGACAGCACGGCCGAAGCCCAAGCCAAATGGCTCTTCGGCATCGACGACGAACAGGAGGGCGCGTTCCGCTTCCACGACAACACGGAACGTGAGCTGGACGCCTTCGGCGCGCAGATCTTCGAAGCGCTCGGCATCAACGTCGAAGTGCGGGATGACACGCATCTCCCCGAGATGATCGGCAGATGGGGATACAGGTTCCCCAGCAACGAGGAGTTCGCGGCCTTCTCCCAATCCTCCTTGACGGACGTGGACCCCACGCACGATGACCCTGACGACGTGGTGATCGAATACTACGACCGCAGCTACCTGCTGTTCAAACTCTATGAGCGGGCGGTCATCCAACACGACTACGATGCCGCGCCATTCGTATCGGATGGCGTCATCGACGTTGACTCGTTCACTTCGTTCTACACCTCCGTGCGCAACCGGCGCATGAGCCGCGCAGGCAAGGTCCTCGAAATCCACATCGCCCGCATCCTCGACGCGCGCGGCATCGAATACGAGGCACAGGCCAAGACGGAAAACGGAAAGAAACCCGATTTCCTATTCCCCTCGCAAGCCGCCTACGAGGATCCGGCGTTCCCCGAGGAACAGCTGCGTATGCTCGCCTCGAAAACCTCCATCAAGGATCGTTTCCGCCAGGTCGCCGAAGAAGCCAACCGGATCAGGGACAAACACCTGTTCACCCTGACTCCCGGCGACGTGACCCATCCCAAGCTCGCCCAACTCGATGAACTGCACATCCACCTGGTCATGCCCAAGGTAGTCAAGGAATCCTATGACGACCTGATCCAGGGAGAAACCATGACGTTCTCCCGGTTCATCGAAGAAATCCAAGGACTGCAAGCTGACCGTCCGCAAAGCCTGACCCTCCTCTGACCGGTTCGCGTCATCAGGCACTCCCGGACTGCCCGATGACGGCATCGAGATGGTCTATCAGCTCCCGGCATTGCCGGACGGCGTAGGACGCCGATGCCTCGTCCTCGATGGTCGCGTTCATCTCCCTGTTCGCGTTGTGAGCGATCTGGTTGACGTTGCGGCCGATGCGGCGCAGCTGGTATTCGATATCCCTGAGCGCCTGGACGGTGGGCGAATCATGTTCCTCCTCCTCGACTTGAAGTCTTCCCTCCAGCAGCTTCACCGCCTCGATGACGGTGAAGGATACCGTCTGGTTCCGTTTCCTCGCGGCGGCGCGGATCATCGCGGCTTCCTCCTCGTTCACCATGAGATGCACTTGGATGGAGCGCTGCGCGCCGCCGCCTTTGCCGCTTCTTTTACGCATTATTCTTTCTCCTCTTCCATCGGCCTTCGGCACTCGGGTTGTTGCTCCTGCGCCGCAGGGCGCGGGAGGTGCTGCGTTCGGTTCATGTACATGAACCGTCTAGCTTGCTTACCTTCGATTTGATGGGCATCTCCATGTGGATGTCCATGGACATATCCATGTGGGTGTCCATGGACATATCCATTGGGTGTCCATGTGGGTGTCCATGGACATATCCATTGGGTGTCCATGTGGATGTCCATGGATATATCCATACGAGCGCATAGGAAAACGCATGAGGGTGGATGATCGTTCGGGGTGATGCCTTCTTCCGCGAATGGGAAGGGGCTCTTCCTTTTTTTGGAATGTCATCTTCCCGTATCCTTCGTCTTGAGCTCCTTGAGCAGCATCGTCGCGTTGTCGCGGATGCTCGCGTCCGTGAGCGGGGAGAGCTCGTCCGCATAGGAGCGGCAGAGGAGCGCGTGCACCCGTTCCCGCACCCATGCGCTGCGCGCGATGCCCAGCTTGAACGCGGCCCGGCACAGCATCTCGTATTCGTCGCCGGTGAGCATGACATTGAGCTGGCGTCCCTGCTTCAGCGGATGTTCGGGGTCGGGGTCGGTGCGGTACACGTCGTTCCAATCGGTGGTGCCGGGGGCGAGTTCCGTGTAGCTGAACGGCTGGATGGCGTATCTCACGAAACGGGATTTGGGTATGCCCGTCTTGGTGGAGGCCTCGGCAAGCAGATTGAACAGCTCCCGGTCCATGAGGACCCGGAAGGCGTGGCTGTATCGTCGCATGGTTTCATCGTCTCCTTGGTCGTTGCCGTGCCCGGCGCGGCATGGTGCGTCGGGCACGGATGGTTGGCCGGTTGGTCAGCGGTCGAAGTCGAACGCCGTGCCGCGTAACTTGTCGATGCGGATGGCCGCGTCGAACCTCTTCCCGGATTTGGATGTGAAGCCCTTCAGCGTGACGGTTTGTCCCGCGAGGAGCCTGCGTGCGGTCTGGTCGGTGATGGTCTTGCCCGCGAGGCTCGCGTACATCTTCCAGCCGCATCCCTCGACGACGGTCCACTTGCCGTCCTTGGTCTTCTCGCTTTTGTTCGTGGAGCATTGCCACATCCGGCCGGTTTTCCTGACCGGCTGGCCGCAGCGCGGGCAGTCGCCCCAATCCTGCGCGTCGGTGTTCGTAGTTTGCGTGACGGCATCGGCCTTGAGGTTCGCGGTCGCGTCGGCGGGGATTCGCAATGCCTCCCGGTGGAACATGTCCATCACGTCGGCCGGGTCCCGTTTGCCGTGTTCCACGTCGGAGAGCGCCTGTTCCATCCGCGCGGTGAGCAGCACGTCCTTCAGGCGTGGCTCCACCACGTCGGTGAGGCGTTCGCCTTCCGTGGTGGCGTGGAGCTGACGGCCCTTGCGTTCCACGAGTTTGGAGCGCACGAGCTTTTCGATGGTGTCCGCGCGGGTGGCTGGCGTGCCGATGCCGCCGGAATGTGATTCGTCGTCATCGAGCGCCGCCTTGAGGCTTTTGTCCTCCACGTACCGGCTCGCGTGCTCCATCGCGGCCAGCAGCGTGGCCTCGGTGAACGGTTTGGGCGGGCGGGTCTCGCCTTCCTCGACCGTGACCTTCCCGACAGGGCGAATGACGCCGCCTTCCATGAGGTTCGACGGGATCACGTTTCTTCCTCCCGCCGGGTTCGCGGTTTCCTCGTCTTCCGGTTCGGGCCCGCGGCCGGTTTCGACGGCCTTCCATCCTGCGGATACGGTCTCGTCGGAACGGCTGGAGAACTCCCTGTCGGTGTCGTCGGAAAGCCTGGCCTTCACTTCGGTGACGATGTGCACATGGTCGTCGCCCACGGCCTCCCACATGCGGCGCACGATGCGCGTCATCACCTTGCGTTCGTCATCGTCCAGGCCTTCCAGCTTCCCGGCGTCCAGTTGCATGGTCGGCAGGATCGCGGTATGGCCGGCCACCTTCGCGTCGTTGACGGCCAGTTCCGGGCGCGGGTGTCCGGGTATGCCCCCGCGTGTGACGAACCCGTGGGCGAGACGGCCGGATTCGAGGAGCGCCGTGAGCGTTTCGAGGTCGTCGTGCGTGATGTACCGGCTGTCGGTGCGCGGATAGGTGGCGAGTTTGAGTTCGTAGAGGTGCTGCAACGCCTGGAGCGTGCGTGCGGCGGTCATGCCGTGCAACCGGCTCATGTCCTTCTGCAATCCGGTCAGGTCATACAGGCGGGGCGGCCGGTCGTTCACCCGCCTCCGGTTCACGGATATGATGCGGAAGCGGCCGTGTTCGACCTGGCCGCACAGCAGCATCGCCGCGTCCTTGCTGTCGATCCGTTCGCTGGAGAGCCGCCATCCGCCCATGTCCGCGATCACGGTCCAGAACGGCACCGGTTTGTGGTTCCTGATCTGCCGGTCGCGTTCCGCGATCATGGCGAGCGTCGGCGTCTGCACGCGGCCCACGCTGAACCGTGCGTTGTAGAGCAGCGAGTATGCGCGGCTCGCGTTCATGCCGATCAGCCAGTCCGCCTTCGACCTGATCTCCGCCGACCATGCGAGCCCTTGGTATTCGGATTCGGGTTGCATCGCCCGCCACGCGGCCTGGATGGCCTCCGCTTCCAGGCTCGCCACCCACAGGCGCAGTTCCGGCTTGCGCGAGCCTTCCATGTCCGCGATGCGGCGGAAGATGGCCTCGCCCTCGCGGTCGGGGTCGCAGGCGTTGACGAGGCAATCCACGTCCGCGCGCCGGATCAATTGCACGATCTGCCGGTAGCGGGAGCCGGCACCGCGTTCGGCGCTGATCTTCCATTGCCAATGGCCGGACGGGTCCACCGGCAGCGTGTCCAGGCTCCATTTGCCCCAATCCCTGTCCTTGTAGTCCTCGGGCATGGCAAGGTCGATCAGGTGGCCCTGCGCCCATGTCACGAGCAGCTGGCCGCACTCATAGCATCCGTCCCTTTGGACGGGCGCGGCGCACAATGCCTGTGCGATGGCCGTGGCGACCGATTTCTTTTCCGCGATGACGAGTCTCATTCGCGTGGTTCCTTTCACTGGTTTTCGTTTTCCGTTTTTCCGACATGAATAGGGACCGGCCGGGGATGTCTCCCCGAGCCGGTCCCGGATGTAGAAGGTTCCGCCATAATCGCCATAATCAGGCGGCGAAGCCGAGCAGCGGCGCGAACACGGCGGCGATGGCCAGCACCGCGATCAGCATGAGGATGACGCCGGCGATCCACGCGATGGCCGTCGCCAGCGTGCGGCTCCAGGTCTGTCCGCCGGATTCCACGATCATCGGGCTGCCCATGCGTTTGCCGATGATCGCGCACACGCCCGAGGCGACCACGCACAGCAGCACGAGCACCACCTGGAGCATCCCGTTGAGCTCGACCAGCCACGTCCACAGGCCCATGAACCAGCCGGCGAGCATAGAGAGAAACGATTCCATTGATTTTCCTTTCATCTGATTGGAACGACGCTTCCGATTCTCGGCCGCACAACGGCCGGACACGGGGCATGGCGTCTACACGCCGGCCTTCCGCCATGGGGAATGCAGACGCCATGCCCCGTGGAACGCGCGACGGGAAGGCAGACTTGCCCTTGATGGAAAAACGAGCGAAAGGAAGATCGTCGTGGCGAACAACCAGAACACCATGCGTGACATGAAACGCAGCATCCTCAAGGCGGTGCGCGACAGCCAGAGGACGAAGCAGGATGCGATGGACGAGTACGTGGCGGCGCGCGTCAACATCAAATCATTGGAGGGGCGTCTGGAAGAGGCCCGCGAGAAGGCCACCCTGCTGCGCAGGAAGGCGAAGGACGCGGGAAACACCAGCGCCGAACTGAAAACGGCGGACGACCTCATAGACGCGCGGTGGACGGGGGCGGAAGGCGGGTCGGCGGAAGACGGATCGTCCGAAAACGCGGATCCGGGAACCGTGAATCCCGAGCGGGAGCATCCGGCCATGGAAGGAAACATGGAAGGCGGTATGCCGGGCGAGCCGAACCGTTGGGAAGGCGGTGAATCGTGAACCGGCCGGAACCGCGTCCGCTGCCGAAACCGCTGCGCGTATTGTGCCTGTTCGTCGCCGCGCTCCTCGTGTGCTCGCTGGGCGTCATCGTCGCCAACCACCAGCCGTCAACGGCCGGCGATGACCACGGTTCCGCGACGGACGCGAAACAGGAGTCCACGGGCAAAAGGAAAACGGAATCGAGCCCGCAACGGTACGCCGGCCTGGAGGCGGCGGGAATCCCGGTTCCCGGCGACTGGTCTCAGCGCACCGCCGCGTTCCCCGTTGACACCCACAAGGACGGCACCCGCACGCTCTCCGAAAACGCGGACGGCATCACGCTGCACAATGGTTCCGGCCCGATCGACACCGCATTGGGAACGGTGGACGCGCTGCTCGATCCAAACGGCAGCGACGACGAATGGCGCAAGAACGTGTTCGCGCTGCTCGGCGACGACGGTGCCGGGGAGAGCCATCCGGTCTCCGACGCGCCGCGCTGGTGGTGGACCCAGCGGCGCTTCCGCGCCGGATCCGTATGCTCGGGCCAATACGATGACAAGTACGTCAACTACGCCTACACCTGCACCTCCGACGGCAGATGGGAGGGCTCGGATACGGATGCCATCCAGTCCCAGCCGTTCTGGACGACGAAGGCAACCAGCTTCCCGATCCCGGAAGGCGGCGGACCGTCATCCACGACGGATCCGCAGCAGACCGTCAGCCAGGCGTACAACACCGTGCTCTTGCCGATGGACGACGGCAACTGGCACGTCACCGTCTACTGCCCGGCCGCGCTCGACGCGTCATTGCTGGACAAGGATGCCAACGAGCTCGACCCCGATCAGGTGAAGGCCGGCGACGAGGCGTACACGGTGATCTCCGCCACCGGATACGGCACGGTCCAGCATCCCTGCCGGACCGTGGAGGTCGTGGTCGGCGGGCATAAGCCCTTCTGGTCGCTGAGGAACACGCAATGAGCCGGACCAGCCGTCATCGGATCCTCGCGGCCATGCTCTCGGCGTGCCTGCTGTCCCTGCTCGGCGGATGCACGCCGTTGACCGTGCTCGCGGTCCTCGGCGGCTGCAAGGACGGAGGCTCCAACGGATCGTCGGGAGGCACCACGGGAAGCGTCGTCACCGGCGAGGTGCGTGACGGCATGACCATCGCGCAGACCAAGGCGTGGTTCAACGGATCCGACGGGCCCGACAACGTGTGCCAGGCCTATCCGGACGGGCAATGCACCTGGTGGGCGTGCATGAGAGGCCATAAAATCGGATTGGACGTGGGTTCCTACTGGGGCAACGGCGGCGACTGGGCCGCCAGCGCCACCGCCGCCGGATGGAAGACCACCCGCACCGATCCCGTGGCCGGCAGCATCGTCAGCTACCCGCCCGGCGTGGCCGACGCGGACACCCTGTACGGCCACGTCGCCGTCGTCGAGGCGGTCGACCGGACGGCCGGCACCGTGACCATCAGCGAGATGAACGGGCGCGCCGGCCTGGGCATCGTCAACCACCGCACGCACAGGACCGACGTCGGCGCGGTCTACATCCTGCCCAACGGCAGTGTGTCCACCAATGGTTCCACCGGCACGGATTCCACGTCATCCGGTTCCGAATCGTCCGATTCGTCGTCATCGTCCGACTCGTCGTCCTCCTCTTCGGATCCGGTGGAGGCGGCATGGACGTGCTCCAGTTCCGACTCGGGCTCCACGGACGTGGTGGTGGACTACGACGGCGACGGCACCCACGCCACGCCGGAACAGGCCCGGGCCATCGCCAGGAAGATGATCGCCTCGTACAAGGACTGGGGCGACGGCGACTATGACGCGCTCGTATGGCTGTGGAACAAGGAATCGGGATGGCAGTGGAATGCCACCAACCCAAGCAGCGGCGCGTACGGCATACCCCAGGCGTTGCCCGCCTCGAAACTCGCCTCCGCAGGAGACGACTGGAAGGACGACGCCGCCACCCAGATCAAATGGGGATTGAACTACATCGCCGGACGGTACGGCAGCCCCAGCGCCGCCAAGACGTTCTGGCTCGCCCACAACTGGTACTGAGGGGCGGGACACGTGAAGGGGCCGAGCATCAGATCTCGGCGGAATCATCTGACCCGTAGACGCCATGCCCCGCGCGACCGCCCGTATGGGCTGATGATCGGAGCCATGCCCGCCGGACGGCGCGGCACCGATCATCCAAGGGAAGGAAGGACGCATCATGCTGATGGAACCCGACGAATACACGCCCCAGGAACGGGCCCTGACCGACAAGGCGAAGGAGCTGATCGAGCAGCACGAGCTCGACTGGGGCAACGGGGAATGCTTCATCCAACGCGACGCCGGCCGCAGCGACCGCAGCGAACTGTACATGACGCTGGAGGCCCCCAACCACGCCACGGTCACGGTCACGGTGCCGGCCGAGGCGGACGAGAAGGGGCTGAGGCGCGCCATGGCGGACGGGCTCCTCGACTTCGACCCCGACGAGGAGTTCGACGAATGCTGGTCCCGCGAGTTCGCGGCACGCAACGGGTTCACGCCCTCCGGCTTCCTGCCCGGCCTCCAGGAAGACAAAGCGTATTTCGGTCTCCGATCTGAGGCGTTGCTTCATCCCGATCAAAGCAACGCCGGGCAAGGCAACGAAACGATTGCGGAGATCCGCTGGACGGAGGAGGACCTTCGGCACTGGCTGAAAGACCATGACTGGCCCGACAACAACGAGAACATGGACGCGATGCGCGACATGATCTCGGCCAGGGAATTGCAGGACCGCAGCATCGAGGAAGGATGGGAGATCATCGACGCGATGGTGGACGACGGCCGGCTCGCCCGCAAAGACGAAGGCGAGGAGGCCGAAACGTCCGAAACCTACGATCCCGCGAACCCGGCCGACCCGTTGAGCATTGCCGATACGTCTGCCTCGGCCGCAGCCACACGATAAAAGACCCGAGCGAAGGAGCATCATCATGGCCGGATTGAAGGACTACCAGATCAGCGTGTACGTCGCCAACCTGGGCAAATACGCGGAGGGCGTGTTGCAGGGCGCGTGGATCACGCTGCCCATGCCCGCCGAACGCTTGCAGGACACCCTGAAGACCGAGGTGGGATTGGGCGGCCGGTACGAGGAGTACGCGATCCACGACTACGAGGGCGGGGAAGGACTGCTCGCCACCGTGGCGAATCCCGGCGAATACGAGTCGCTGACGGACCTGAACCTCATGTGCCGCGCGTTCGAGGCGCGCGAGGACGACGACCCGGACGTGTACGAGAAGGTGCAGACGGTCCGCGACGATCTTGACGCGGTCCCGCGCACCCCGTTGCAGTACGCGAACCTCGCGTTGAACTCGGACGAGATCCCCTATCACTCTTATGATGCGCCGTCCTCGGCCGAATCGAAGGAGGCGAAGTATGCCTGGACCGCCGTGAACCATGGGTGGGCATCGGATGCCGTGTGGTCCATGTTCGATACGGGGCTCGGCTATCTGATCGATATGGAGATGTACGGCCGGGACCTCAAGCTCGACGGCGCTGTGTCGCTTGGCGACAACGGCTATCTGGAGGACGCGGACTGGCCGAGCGATATCGACGGCCGGTACTCGCGCGAGGAGATCGCCGAGGAGGTCGAATGGCTGGATGATTTCGACGCGAAGACCGGTTCGCCGGCCGCGTTCGACCTCGCCTCGCTCGTCCAGCCGGGCGAACGCATCGCGGACTACACGATTTCCGGCACCGGCACGAACTGGGGAGCCCCCTCATACCAGTGCATCGTGGAGGAGGGTTCCACCGATATCCATGCCGCGCTTGAGGACACGATGCACCGGATCATCGACGCGCGCGCCGCTACTGGCGACGCCGTGGACGTGCTGCGCGAGACCATGGGCGCAGTGCCCGCAGCATCCATCGGCGAAGACGACGGCGTGAGCCCGATCGACCTCGATCTGGGATATGTGCTGCCCGGTGCCGTCACCTCGTTCGCGGAACGCGCGCAGGCGTGCGACCCATCGGACCCGCTGAATATGACCGATACGGCCGGTTCCGCCCTTTCCAAGTGAGAAAGGACGAGCGAGATGGCCTCGACGCCTTTTGACATGGAGGGTGTGAACCGCGACCTGCTCGCCGCCGGGAATCCCGCCAAGCCCGACATGCAATCCATCCTGCGCAGGAACGCGCGCGATCTCGTGCTGGGGAACGCGATTCTGGTCTCTTCCGCCGATGCCAGGGAATTGGAGTTCGGCGTCCACATGGCGTATTCCGACGCGGACGGCGGCTTCGACACCGATCCGAGCGAGGACGTGTGGTTCGAGGCGTCCTCGCTCCCGATTCCCAATGAACGCCCTGATCTGCCTCCCGACAACGCGCTCAGGATCAGGGTCACGGACGTGCTGACCGAATACGGGTTCACGGACATTGACGTGAAAGCCCCGGACAGGACGCCGGAAGGCATCTGGATCGGTTTCGAGGCCATGCAGCCGGTCAGGCTCGACGTGACCTCGGCCCGGGGAGGGCGTTCCGTTTCCTTCACCCTGACAGCAGCCGAGGCCAACGATTGGCGTTCCGGCCGTCTCGACGCGCACGGCCTATCACGCATGGCCGTCGAACGGGTTCTCGCCAGGCCGGGCGACACTGTGACGCTCGCCTACGGGGATTCGCTGTTCCGGCCGGCGGTGATGTGCGACGGTTCGGGAAGGCTTCCCGAGCATCGCGTCAAGGCCGGTATCGGCACGTTCGTCATCGGCCGTGAAAGCGAGGCGGTCATGCCCGAGATACTGCGGATCGACCGCACTGTTGACCCACGAGACCCGCTCGTGATCGAAAAGGCGTTCGGAAAGGAGAACGACATGGAGAACGGGAATGTCCCCGAATACTGGAAAGGCCTGATGGACGAGGCCGATCTGCCGTTGGCGGGCATCGTGCGCGAGCACGGCGGCGGGTTGATGGACTTCCACCGCATGAAGGGCATCGAACGCCTGACCGGTTCGAGTGACTGGGATTTCTACTCCTGGACGGTGGAAAATCACGACGATGACCTGCTCGACGTGTGCGAACGGGAGAACGCCGCCGACGTGCTCGCCGACTTGCAGGCATGGTGGAAAACGAGCCAGCCCGACATGCGGCAACACGTGGACGAGATGATGGCGGGCATCGACGCGGCCATGGAACCGCTCGACAAGCGCCTGTACGCCGCCGCCGAAAAGGAGTTCAAGGAGCGCTCGTTGGACCCGGACGGGGAATGCTACCAATTGGACGGCGGCACGTTCATCTCCCAGGAATCATTCGACGGCATCTGCGGCGACCAACGCGACCGCTACATGGCATGGAAGAACCAGGCCGAACCCGCCAGACTCGTGAGCGCATGGGATGACCCCGCACGCCTGGACCGGCTCGTGGGCGACCTGATCGACGCGGACGATGGCGGCGGATGCTTCTACACCGACGCGCAGCCCATCGACTACACGCAGGGCATGGATTACAGCCCACAGCAGCTGGCCGCAGACAGCGGGCTGGGAGATACGGTCCCGCTGGCGTGTGAGTCCAACGCTTCCTACAGCCTCGCGCACCACCCCGATATCCAAATTCACCGCCACCGGGTCTCCCGACGGCAGAAAGGCGCTGGAGGTCTCGGTTCCCGGTTCCGCCCGTCATGCGCTGATCACGGCCAAACCCGGAGCGTTCGACGTGAGCCTGCATGACGAGCGCGGCATCGTGTCCGGCGAATCCTTCCCTTACGAGGCAAACGATTCCTGGACGTACCGGCTTTCCGGCCAGGCGTTGCGCGGCGCGCTGGACCTCGCCGTCGGCTGGGCCGACCCACAGGAAACGTCTCCTGAGACCGCAGGGCTCGGCCTCGCGTTGGATGACGGCATGGAAACGACACACGGACGATAAAGCGAAGGAGCACATGATGGACATGAATTGGACGGACGAGATACGCGACCCGGAACCCCTCAAGAGGCCCATCTACAACGCCGCCGACTACGACACGCGACACGGGGACCCGTATTACCGTGAACACAGCACCCGCGCCCCCGGCTCGATATCCGCTCCTGGTCGGACGAACCCGTGGAACAGGGGCTTGAAGCATCCGGTCTCGATGGTGCCAAGGCGCGTGTGGAACAGGCCATGATGCTGATCGAACAGGCCGGGGAATGCCTGCGCAGCGCCGATGCCATCGCCTTGGACATTGACCCGCATTACCTCGCGGCCGCTTTCACGGGCAAGACCGTCAGCCTGTGCGACCAGCTCGAACAGGCGACGAAGCAGACCGCCGCAGAAATCGAGGAAATGCGTCTCCAGGAGCCATCCGTGGAATCATCGGACGGCAACGATGATTCCACGGCCTTTTTCCAGGACTTTCTCGAAGGCAAGAAAATCGTCGGACTGTCCATGTGACGCGCCTGCGCTTGTAGACTTATGGAAGCATCGATTAAGGAGCCGATATGCCGAATCCAGCGCTGACTGAGAAAATCCGAAACCTTCCTCCTCTCTTGGACTCTCTGGAGCGGGACGCGGAGGTGTCCGACTTGCTTCGTCGTTCCGATGCTGCCCGAGAACGGTTCAGGCAGATGTTTCCTTTGGATGGGGTGGAGCAGTCAGCGCTTGAGGATTACCGTAAGGAATGGATGGCCCGCTATGTCTACAACTCCAACGCGATCGAGGGATCCACGCTGACGCTTGAGGACACCGAACTGGTGTTGGAGGGCGAGTTCGTGCCGACCGACTCGCCGGCAAGATACATCTTCGCCGCCCGTGGCGTTGCGGATGGCATGGCCTATGCGGAACGGTTCGCTGAAGAGGAGCGGACGCTGAGTGTCGAGATAATCCAAAAGCTGCATGAAGTCACCGCATTGGACATGCAGCCCGCGCTCAGGGGTCGGTTCCGCCGCTACGGCTTCCAGGCAAGGATCACCGCCACCCGAGTGAAGACCGCCGACCCACTTGAAATCTACGAGGACATGGAAGCGCTCGTGGACGCGGTGAACGGTTCCAAAGACCACCCGATCCTCAAAGCTGCCGGATTCCACGCGATGTTCGAGAACATCCATCCATTCACGGACGGCAACGGGCGAACCGGGCGACAGATTCTGAATCTCATGCTCATGGCTGCCGGCTACCGGCCCGTAGCAATCAAACATGATGCCGGCCGCAGCTATGGGAAAAGTCTGGAAGCATGGCAGGTTGACGGCGATCCCAAGCCGTTCATTTCCCAGCTTGTCCAATGCGTTGATCAGGAAGAGCGCGCCGTAGCGGAAATCGTCGGCGGATTAAGAGAGAACCCTTTCTCGGAAAACGCCATCGACGGGATTGGTCTCGAAGACGGTCCGGCACGAGGGCGTTCCCTCTGATTGGAACGCTTCAGGATTGTGATAGGTGTACATGAATATGCGTTTTTGCGTATGTTCGTGTATACTCACAAACATGAAAAGGAGCGAGGCGATTGACCAGCTGCGCGAGATGGATGCCAAGTACTCGTGCTACGTGTATTGCAAGAACGAACTGGCCGTCGTGCTGGGCGAGCAGGGGCAGAAACTGAACCGAACCCTGTCCAGCTTGGTATCGGCGAAGGCGTTGGTCCGTGCCGCCCGTGGCGTCTACGTGTTCGCGTATTCCTCCCATCTCGGCGAGGGGACACTTCATCAGGTCGCAAAGCGGTTGCGTTCCGGCGAGCTGGTGTGGGAAAGCCTCGAAAGCGCTCTGTCGCGCTGGAACGTGATCAGCCAGATTCCGGTGGATAGGGTCACGTTCATGACCACGGGCCGCGAAGGCGAGTTCCATACCCCGTATGGGGTGATCGAGTTCACGCACTGCAAGCTCAGCTGGGACCGCATCCTGCCGAACCTGATCGCCCGCGATGACGGACTGACGCCGCTCGCGTCGAAACAGTGGGCGTATCGTGACCTGAAGGCCGTCGGACGCAATCTCGATCTGGTGGATATGGATGAATTGGAGGACGACGATGACTGGAACTGACGAACCGTTCAAGTACAAAGCCATGGCAGCACAGATCGTTTCCGCCGAGGGCATGGGCAATCTGCTTCCCGTGGTCGAGAAGGAACTTCTGCATTATCGAATCCTGGACGCCATGATGCGCGAGGGTTTCTTCTCCTCGCTGGTGTTCCAGGGCGGCACGAGTCTGCGCCTGTGCCACGGGTCCCCGAGGTACAGCGAGGACCTTGATTTTACCGGCGGCACCTCGTTCGACATGGACACCCTTAAAGGGCTTGGCTCCTGCATCTCCGATTCGCTCTCGGGGATGGGCGATGATGTGACGGTCCGGGTCAAGGAGCCGAGACCCGACGCCGATGGGCTGACGCGCAGATGGCGTATAGCGATTCGCACGGCCGGTCAGCGCAAGGATCTGCCGAGCCAGACAATCAAGCTGGAGGTGGCATCGATTCCCGCGTACGAGCCGCAGCATCGTCCCGCCTTGGTCAACTATCCGATGTTCCCGGCCTTGTCGGGTCAGATCATCCTCGATGTGGAAAGCCCCACCGAGATTCTTGCCGACAAGCTGCTCTCCTATGCCTGCGCATCGCACCTGCGGCGACGCGACCTGTGGGACATGTGCTGGTTGGCGTCGAGAGGCGACGTCGATTCCCGACGGGCGATGGAGCTTGCGGAATTGAAATCATCTGATTACGGCGAAGAAGGACTTTGGGCAGACCGTGCTGATCGCGTGGCGGGGGTCGCCGATGTGATCGGCTCGGATGCCTTCGCCGACGAGATGCGCCGGTTCCTCCCCGCCGGCCTGATGACATCCACGGTCGAATCCCCACGTTGGAGCGCATGGGCGATCGAACAGATCGTGACGTTGTACGGCACTCCAGGCACTCCATCGTCGGCCGATGCGGTTCCCGGATTCCCTATTTTCGGTGCGTCGAACGACTCCAGTCCAACCCGCTGAACGCTAAGGAGGTCTGCGATGTCGAATCTGGACTATAAGTTGCCTGAGCCGACAAAGGCGCAATTGGAGTACGCGCGTTACCTTAGTCGTTTCCAAGCGCCGCGTGAACGCCGGACTCTTTTCGCCCGCACCGAATCGGATATCGCAGCCGCCTTCCGTGAAGAGACCGCGAACCATTCCTGGAACGCCGACGACCTTGCCTCCCAGGCCGGTATCGATCCCCGGTTTGCCGATGCTCTGCTCCAGCGGGGCGAAGCCCCGATTGAAGCGGTGTTCTCCGCAGCCGATGCGCTGGGGATAGACATAGCCGCGTTGCCGCTTTCCAGTCTCGGGAACACTCGGTGAGCGGTGTTGGTATGCGCCAATATGCGCAAAGAAGCATGTTGGCGTATACCGTTTGTTCATCCGATCCTCGCGGTGCTAAGGGAATAGGTGGCGACGCTGCCGGCTGTTCCGACGACCTGGTTCATGGGCATGGTCAGTCTCATGTCCGTGCGGGTGGTGGATTCCACGGCGTTACGCATTTCGTCCTGCACGAGGCCGATGTAGCGCATGGTGGTGGCGATGTTGGCGTGCCCCAGCATACGGCTGACAAGCACGATGTTGCAGCCGTTCCTGTAGTAGACGCATGTGGCGAACCTGCGGCGCAGGCTGTGCGACGGGTATCCGGTTGCCGTCTTGATCCTCTTCGCCACGTAATCGACGCCGCAGTGTCCCTGCACGTCTCCGGGGAACAGCCACACGCCGGTGCGTTTCCTCAATGTCGCCGCAAGTCTTGCCGGCACGGGAAGGATTCGCTCTTTGTTGCCTTTGCCGTGGACGTGGAGCACCATGCCCTCGGCGTTCTCCTCCAGATCGGTCTTCAGGTTGATTCTGGTCATTTCGATGCGGCGCAGGCCGCAGAACGCGCCCAGCATGACGGCCAGCCGCGCGTTCTCGTCGGGCGATGCGAGTCCTTGTTCGATGTTCTCCTCGGGACAGATGCAGCCGGACGGAAGGGTCATGGGCACGGTGGGCACTTCGTCCGCCGGGTTGCAGCGGGCGAGTCCTCGTTTCATGCTCCATTGGTAGAAGACCTTGACGCAGCTGCGCACTCCGCGCCTGCCTTCGGTGCCCATGCCGGCAAGATAAAATATGAGGTCGTCTTCGGTCACGTCCGTGATGCTCTTGTTCACGATTTTGGAGAAACGGACGATTTGATACCATCGGGTTCTCAAGGTCTCTTCCGTACGGCCTATGGCTTCCATCCAGTCGATCCACAGTTCGATGGATTCCTTCCAATCCTCGCGTGGCTCGACATGCTCGCAGCTTTTCCTGTTCGAGTTCCAGTACTTCATGGCAGCTCCTTCGCATAGAAAAAGGAAGTGACGTCTTCGTCACTTCCCAGAAAATGCTATTTGCGATTGCATGGAGCCTAGCCAATGTTCTTGCCGACGGCTGAAGCTCTTCGGAAAACCAGGTGCATCGAGAAGAATTGTCGAGACACGCCGATTTGAAGGACAAGCAAAGCAGGTGTATTCTCTATTTTTGTTGCAAAAAGCCCTACGGCTGCAAGCCAGAACCGTATATCGGACGGTCGCTGGTTCAAGCCCAGCCGCAGGAGCTCACCTGAACGGGTAACTCCGGACGGGATGAAAATTGAATATTCCTGCGTAGCTCAGTTGGCAGAGCATCCGACTGTTAATCGGACGGTCACTGGTTCAAGCCCAGTCGCAGGAGCCATCGAAAGCCTCGGTTCTCCGAGGCTTTTTTTATTTTCATCGCATTGGTGACCAGACACGACACCCCATCACCAACCGGGAAGTCCATGGCGAAGACCTCACCACTACTCACACCAGGCAGACAGGTCACTGTCAATTCACCGATGAGAGGCACGGTATTCCCAGTATCAGTTTGGGTATACCGCGCAAATCTTACATCGAGACCTTGGTCAGGGGCATGGCGGAGTCAATCGGGAAGTCGGGGGCGCTGGGGGCCACGCCGGCTTCGACCAGGTTCACGCCGAGCATGGCGACCATGGCACCGTTGTCGGTGCAGAGCTTGATTTGCGGGATACGGACGTCGACGCCGTAGTTCTCGCCGAATTCGAGCAGTTTGGCGCGCAGCTGCGAGTTGGCGGAGAAGCCGCCGCCCACGATCAGCGTGTTGGAATCGTACTGCCGGCAGCCGCGCATGGCCTTACGGGCCAGCACGGTGGCCACGGAATCGGCTAGGGAGGCGCACACATCGTCCACCGGGATCTCATGGCCGGCGGCCTGCTCGCTTTCCACCCAACGGGCCACGGCGGTCTTGACACCGGAGAAACTGAAATCATACGGGTGCGCGGCACCGGCCTTGCCTTGGGTCAGACCCATCGGCACCTTGATGGCGTGCGGGTCGCCGTTCTGGCCGTGGCGGTCGATGTGCGGGCCGCCCGGATACGGGAAGCCGAGCAGGCGGGCGACCTTGTCGAAGCACTCCCCCGCCGCGTCATCCAGCGTGGTGCCCACCACATCGATCTCGCGCGGCATGTCCTCCACATGCAGCAGCGAGGTGTGGCCGCCGGAGACGATCAGAGCCAGCGTGTCCTTGGGGAACGGGCCGAACTGCAGCTGAGTGACGGCGATGTGCCCGATCACATGGTTGATGCCGTAAATCGGCTTGTTCGCAGCCCAAGCCAGCGCCTTGGCGCCGGACACGCCCACGGCCAGGCAACCGGCCAGTCCGGGACCGGCGGACACGGCGATGGCGTCCACATCCGCCAACGTCATGTTCGCGTCGGCGAGCGCCTTGGACACGCACGGCACGAAGGCCTCAGCGTGCGCACGGGAGGCGATTTCGGGGATCACGCCGCCGTATCGCGCGTGTTCCTCCATGGATGAGGCCACGACGTTGGAGAGCAGTTCGCGGCCGCGTACGATGGCGGCTGCGGTTTCGTCGCAGGTGGATTCAATGCCCAGTACAACCGGTTCGCTCATCGTGCTTCTCCGTTCTTCTCCGTTTGCTTGCTGGTGATGTCTTCAATGTCCGCCGATGCCGTCTGCGGGGCGGCAAAGCCCGCGACCCTAGGTTTCAGGTCCAAGCTCATGGTGTATGCGTCGATGCCTTCGGGCTGGTAGTAGCGTTTGCGCAATCCCATGCGTTCGAATCCGAACCGCTGATACAGGGCCAGCGCAGGGTCGTTATCCACACGCACTTCGAGCAGCATGCGCGAGGCGCCCTGACGTTTCGCCCTGTCGACCAACGCCTTGAGCAAAGCTGCGGCGATGCCTTGCCGCTGGTATGCCTTGCCCACGCCGATGGTCATGAGCTCGGCGTCCTCGCCGTCGTACCAGAAGCCGGCGTAGCCGCGGACAACCGCCTGTTCCGCCTCCCCCAGCACATCCAGCAGATACGTACGGGCGGGCGCGTCCAGTTCCTCTCGCACCATGTTCGCATTCCATGCGCCACGGCCGAACAGTTCGCCTTCCAACTGTGCAATGGAGCGAACCGCGAGTTCACGACTCACAGCAGTGATATCAACAATCATCGGACCACAACCCACTTCACGCCTTATCGGCACCGGCATGGCCGAGCACGTGCTTCAGCGGATTCGGCACTTCCGCGTCCGGCCGGCGCAGGTACAACGGTTCGACCGGCACGACCTGGTCGCCACGCAGTTCGCGGCTTAACGCGGTGGTCGCAAAGACGGCGAGCCCGGCTTTCCCGGCATCCAATACCGATCCGTCCACCACGGAGCCCAGCGCATGCAGTCCCTGCCAGACGGACGCGTATTTGGCCGCGCCGTGGCCGGCCACATCCACCACATAGCTGACGCCGTCGCGTTCGCCGTGTTCCGCGAGCGCCGCGTTCACCCGTTCGACGATATGCTCCGGGTAGTCGATATCCATCTCGATCCAGCGTCGTTCGGCGACGTCCTCGTCCGGCAGGCTGATGCTGCCGTGGTTGAGCGAGAAGTACAGCTGCTTGCGGCGCGCATCGTTGACGCACAGCGTGACGTGGCGGTCGAGTTCGTGTTCCTTGGACTCGGCGTCCGGGACGTCACCATCCGATTGGCGCGAACTCAAGCGCGGCACGTCGGCCAGGAAATCGATGCCGTCGAACATGGCGCTGCCACCCAGCACGAAGCTCATCATCTCGCCTTGCGGGTCGAGTACGTTCTGTCCGACGAGCTTGGCCCCGGTGGCGAAGGCCAACGCCTTGGCGGCCACGATGCCGGCGCGCAGGCCGGTGAATGGCGCCGGGCCGATGCCCACGACGATCTCCTCGATATCGGCAGGAGTCAGGCCGGCCTCCTCGACCGCGCGCGCGATATTGACCTGCAGTTTCTCCACATGGGTGCGCGAATCGGTCTCCACAATGGGCTCGCGCCCCACAATGCCGACCGTCGAGCCGAATGAGGTGTCAATCACCAACGTGCAACCCATGAATCCTCCTAGTCGTAAAGCCTCTAGAGAGTGTACATCGAGGAGTCTATGGGCGCATGGCTTATTGCAGGTCGAACGCGGCCCATCGCTTGCCGACTGGGACGAATGCGACGGTACGAGTGCCGTTGCTGGTGAGTTCGCCGTCTGATCCAGCGGATGCGGCCTCTGAGGAATCGAGAGGTCGATCGATATGGATTTCAAGTCGTTCTGGCGCCAAGGCGGTGGCCATTTGTTCGCCCCACTCCATAAGCACCACCGTGTTCTCGCCGGGGTCTTCAAGTTCTTCGTCCAATCCCAGCGATTCCAGCTCGTCCAACAAACGCCCGATGGCGTCCTGCCCCGGCGCATAGGCTGAGCCGCCCAGACGGTAGGCATCCACATGCACCAGATGAGCCGGAGTGCCGTCGGCGAAATGCCCGTCAAGTTCGCGGGCAATGGTGAATGTAGGAGACACGATGGGTTCGGTAATGCCCAGCCCCGCGCCGAAGCCCTGGGCGAATGTGGTTTTGCCGGCACCAAGAGGGCCTGAGAGCAGCAATACATCGCCGCCGTGTACCATTCCGGCCACGCGGCGGCCGAGCTCCTGCATGGCCTCGCTGGTGGGAGCCGCAATAGTGTGTTCGCTCATAAATACCCCTTTATCGACTTTTACCGACCTTTATGACTGATGACTTCAATGCAGCGTTCCAGCGCATATACCGGGTCGCCGCCGTTCGTTTTGCTTTGCTCATCCGCCCAGGCGAGCATACGGATGCAATGCGCGAGTCCTGCCGAAGTCCAGCCGCCAAGTTGGCGCATCGCATTCTTCAGCACCCACGGATTGGTTCTCGCTTCGGCCTGTGAAATCGTGCCGGCCCGGACCGCCGAGGCTTTGGCAATGGTACGGAGCTTCATGGCCAACGCGCCGATCAGCGCGATGGGATCGGTCCCTTGTTCCACAGCTGCACGCATCATGACGATGGCTTCTGCGGTTTTGCCTTCCACGGCCTTGTCTGCCACGGCAAAACCGGTGACCTGCGGATTGGCGGTCAAATACTGGTTGACACGGTCGAGCCCCATCGGATTATCGTCAAAGTCGAAACACAGTTGCTCGCACATGGCGGCGAGTTCGCCGGTTTTGCCGCCGAGCACGGATACCAGCTGCTGCGCGGCCATCGGTTCGACTCTACGACCGCGTTTCTCGAATTCTCCGAGTACGAAATTGAGTTGGGCATCCGGTTTCTTCAAATCCGGTACGTCCTCTTTGCGAGCGCCGGCTTTCACCAGTTGGTCGATGATCTTGCGCCCTTTGACGCCGCCCTCGTGCTGGCAGATCACCACGCTGGAGCCGTTCGGATCCTTGGCGGCCTGCTTGGTGTACGTCACCAGAGCTTCGGCGAGCTTTTCGTCGGCATTCTGCAGGTTGACGAGTTTGACCACGGCAACGTCGGAAAGCAACGATGGGCTGACGGCTTCATCGAAGGCATATTGGTCGGCCAATGTGGCGTCGAGCTCGATGAGTTCGGCGTCGGGTCGCGCCTTCAACGCTTGTGCGCACAGTGCCTTGGTGCGCGCGTCGTTCAAATACGAGTCGCCTCCGGGCACCACGGTTACCGGTACGTTCGCTGCTGTTTTCGCCATGCCCCCATCTCGCCACACAGGTTGGACAATGACCTGCCGGTATAACTGCCCGGCAGCACTCCGCGATTAGTCGTATGCCTCATCCAACAGGGCGTCGATATCCGCGAAACGCTTGGGACCGGGACGCCATACCGGGCGACCGGACGCGATGACCAGTGCCGGGTGTTCCAACGCGCGCAGGTCGTCCAGCGGATTGGCATTCAGCACAAGCAAATCAGCGGATTTGCCGACTTCCAAAGAACCGGTCTCGGCATCGACGCCGAGAATGGAGGCGTTGACGGCAGTGGCTGCGTGCAGGGCCTCAGCCGGACTGAAACCGGCATATGCGACCAGCAGCTCCAGCTCACGCCATGTGGCGTACTGCGGCACGAATGTCATGCCGGTATCGGTGCCGACGCCTATCATCAATCCGGCCTCGTGCGCCTGACGAGCACCTGAAACCATGCCGCCGACCACGTTCTTGGAATTCTCCAATTGGATGTCGGTGATGCCGGTCACGGCGATTTTGATGGCGTTGACGCCAGCCTTGAGATTCTGCGCGACTGCGGTACGCGCCTCTTCCGGGGTGCCGCTGGTCAGTGCGATAAGCGGGGCGCCATGGCCTTCGGGAATCGCCATCAGCGGTCCGGATGCCAAGATACGCGGTCCGAGGATTTGGCCTGCATCAATCTGATCGCGTAATGTCACGACTTCATATCCCACGTCGCCAAGCGTACGGATCGTCGTAACGCCGGATTCCAGCAATGTTGTGGCGTTGTGTTTTACGGTTGCGGCCATGTACGGCTTGCCCAATGGCGAATGCGCGAATGTGGCGACCATACGTTGGCCTTTGGGCGTCGTCAGCTTCGGATTGAGCGGCTTGCCTTGGGAGAACAGATGGGTATGCGCATTGATCAGCCCCGGCATCACGATTTTGCCGGTGCCGTCAAGATAGTGGTATTCGGCTGGCTATTGCGATGGTTGCTGCACCGAATACCGCATTGGCTATTCGGCTTGCCGCCGCGTAAAGAGGCGTTTCGTCTCCTCGCACCAGAGACTGAGACGGACACGCCAAGCGGAACCGAAGCGCACGCCAGGCATTCCGGCCTCATAACGGCGGACATGCTGGAGGCAACGGCTGACGAACACCAGTAGCATGCCGATACCGATTTCCACCGCCACAATCAGCACGGCACCCGTAACGCCGTCTTTCCATGGGATGACGGCCATCGTGCTGCCACCCAGCCACAACGCCACCCGTTCCATCACCAGCGTGCCCCATGACGATATCCACGCGAATACGCCGGCCAGCCATGGCTCGCACCATGCGCAGGCCAATGCCATCAATCCCGCCATCGTGGCCAATCCCACGAACGGCGACACCAGCAGGTTCGCCGGCACGGACAGCAACGGCAACTCCGGTTCCATCAACACCTGAATCGGCAGGGTGAACAACTGCGCGGCCACGGTCATCGCCATCATTTCGGCGATGCCATGCGGCATCGCTCGCTCAAAGGCACCGGCCAGCCGCCCCGCAAACAGCACGATACCCAGTACGGCGGCCGAAGACAAGGCGAATCCGTAGCTGGCCGACATATCCGGATTCACCGCCAATACGCCGATTATCGTCCAGCACAGGGCGCTCAACGCTTGCGTACGCCGCCCCATCGCATACGTCAACGCACCTATCAATCCCATGATGAACGCGCGGGTGACCGAATCGCTGGGGAACATCGCCAATGCCAGCAGCACATATACTCCAGAGACCAGCAACGCCGTCAGCCGCCGATCAAGCAGCATCCACATGCATAACCGGCGCACCAATCCCGCCACCAGTACGAAGTGGCCGCCGGATACGGCCATGAGGTGCATGATGCCGGACTGGCGGAACTGATTCTCCAACGTTTGCGCATACGTGCTGTTGACCGGCATCGGACCGGTCTCGCCGCCGATATAATCCTGGCCAAGCACACCCATCGTCAATCCCGGCACCAACACACGCCCCTGATCGGACAATTGTTCGGTCACGGTGAAAAACGCCTCCTGCATATGCGCGATCGCGGCGAGATGCCACGGCGGAGCCCGCACCTGCGCTACCGGCTGTTTTCCTTCCAAGAGCAGCCATAGCGGTATACGTCCATATCTCGCTTGCTGCAATACGCCTGTCAGCAGATAGACCGCGCCTCGACGCAACTGCCCACAATACGATTCGTCGGCGTATACACGCACAGCGACCGTGGAACGTACATCCGTACCATTCACAGTGATGCCGCTCAGTCGTATGTCCGTCTGACAATCGTATGTGCGTTGGTCCGAAGCGATCACGGGCGTCGTCACCGTGGCCATGACTTCGTGGTATGAACTGGATTGGCGAGCTTGTGCGGAGGCAGGATCATGCCAGGCAATGGTGTCCGACGCGATTGCCGTCATACTGCCGATGCACGCCACCGCAACGCATACGGTCAATGTTCCCGTCCACCGGATCCGCAGGCGGAAAGACACCACGATCATCGCCGCCACGGCAGCACATGACGCCACTGTTATAGGCAATATTCGTGTGACAGGCCATTCCATGCCGATTATGGTGACGTCAATGCCAGCTCCGGCATCGGCCTTTGCCTGACCGGTGCCGAGTCCATCAGACATCCTCCATGCGAATAATGCGTGCGCTCCCAGACTCGCCGCCCACATCACTATGGCGATCGGCAGCATCCTCCAATCGCGGCTCCCCTGCTCGCGCAGTATCCAATCCCTGCTCATCCGACCGTCACCTGCCCTCGCATGGTCTCCAACGTCTTGGAGCCGATGCCTTTGACATCCAGCAGCTGATCGACTGATGTATACCCGCCAATCGCCGTGCGATGATCAATGATCCGCTGAGCGGTAACCGGCCCAATACCTTTGATGGATTGCAATTCCTCAGCGGTAGCCGTGTTGAGGTTGATGAGACCATGCGTGGAAGCGCCGGCATCGCTGCCGTCCGTCTGCATGTGCGGAGATTGCGTGGTATCCGATTCGGGGTTCGCTGTGGCATCGGAATGCTCCGACTGCTGCGGATCCGTGCGTTTCTCGTCCGTGGTGTTCTGCGATGGCATCGTCTGATCTCCAGCGGAGCCGCCCGTGGTCTGCATGGCGGTCGGTTGAGACAGCATGGCCATATTCATCGACTGTTGGACCAGCAATGCCAAGCTGATGCCAAGGGCGACGATCAGCAGCAATATCACGGCCAAGGCATGCCCAATGGTGAACGACAATCGCGGCTGATCCCGGGTGAGTCTGGCTGATTCGCCGACGACATCGGCGGAACGTACGCCAATCAGATCCGATAACGCACGTTTGTCACGGGTCGCCTGCCGCAGGCCGCTCTGCGCCCTTTGGTGCGGATGGCCGGACGGACGAATCCGTGCATGGCCGGGAGGCGGCGGAGGCGTCGTGGGCCGTTCCACTCGCGGTTGGGGCATGGCTTCGCTCTGCCTGCTGAATGCGCGCAAACGGTTGGCGGCATGGTCTGCGCGATGGTTATGAGAAACGCCCATGCATCCACGCTGATGGATTCATGGGCGTTTGTCCAGCTGAAACGGGGTATGTGGTTCTAGCTTATGAAGTTATCCACAATTGAGGTGGGGCGGTTGACGCTCCCCTCAGTCTCGCTACACGAGCCAGCTCCCCTCAAAGAGGGGAGCCTAACCCGCAACAAGTCACTCCGCGGGAACGATGGAGACGATCTTCGGGGCCTTGACGATCACCTTGCGCGGCTCCTTGCCGCCAAGACGGTCGGCGACGGCGGCCAGCGCCTGCTTCTCGAGATCGGCCGGATCGATGTCGACCGGCACTTCGAGCTTGGCGCGCACCTTGCCCTTGATCTGCACCACGGCGGTCACGGTGTCGTGGCCCACGTAGCGTTCGTCGGCCACCGGCCACGGCTCGGCGGACAGGGATTCGGCGTGACCAAGCTTGCTCCACATCTCCTCGCAGATGTGCGGGGCAATCGGCGCGAGCATCAGGATCAGCGGCTCCACGGCGGCACGCGGCACGGCCTTCAGACCGGTCAGGTGGTTGTTGAGCACGATGAGCTTGGCGATGGCGGTGTTCGGGCGCATGCCTTCCATTTCCGCGGTCACTTCGGCAATCGTGTTGTTGAGCAGCTTCAGGGTCTTTTCGTCCGGCGTGTCCTCAGTCACATGGGCCTGGCCGGTGGTCTCATCGACCACATTGCGCCACAGACGCTGCAGGAAGCGCATGCCACCGACCACGTTGCGGGTGTTCCACGGGCGAGACTCGTCCAGCGGGCCCATGCTCATTTCGTACAGGCGGAAGGTGTCGGCACCGTAGTTCTCGTACATGTAGTCCGGGGTCACGATGTTCTTGAGGGACTTGCCCATCTTGCCGAACTCGCGGTTGGCATGTTCGCCGTTCCAAGTGAAGGTCGGCTCGCCGGAGGCGCCGGCCGGGCCTTCCACGACCTCGTCGGCCGGCACGTACTGGCCGCGGTCGTCGGTGTAGGCGTAGGCCTGGATCATGCCCTGGTTGAACAGCTTGTGGAACGGTTCGGCCGAGTCCACGTAGCCGAGGTCGAAGAGCACCTTGTGCCAGAAGCGGGAGTAGAGCAGGTGGAGCACAGCGTGTTCGACGCCGCCGATGTACAGGTCCACACCGCCTTCATCACCCGAGTACTTGTTGTGGTTCGGGCCCATCCAGTAGTCGAACTCGTCCTTCTCCACCATGTGCTTGGTGTCGGTCGGGTCGATGTAACGCATGTAGTACCAGCAGGAGCCGGCCCAGTTCGGCATGGTGTTGGTGTCGCGGTAGTAGGTCTTCTTGCCGTCGCCCAAGTCGAGCTCGACCTTGACCCAGTCCTCGTTGCGGCTCAACGGTGCCTCCGGGTTGGACTCGGCGTCCATCGGATCGAAGGTGCGCGGCTCATAGTCGGGCACGTCGGGCAGGTTGATCGGCAATGCGGAATCCGGCAGCAGGTGCGGGGTGCCGGATTCGTCGTAGACGATCGGGAAGGGCTCGCCCCAGTAGCGCTGGCGGGAGAACAGCCAGTCGCGCAGACGGTAGCTTACGGTGCCCTTGCCCACGCCGGCGGATTCGAGCCAGGCGTTGGCCTTGGCGATGGCGTCGTCCACGCGCAGGCCGTTAAGGCTCAGCGCGTCGCCCTTGACTTCGGTGGCCTCGACGGAGGAGTTGATCACGATGCCGTCATGGGAGACGAACGGCGCCTTGCCCTCGTAGTTGGCCAAGTCATCGCCGGAATCCGGCAGAGGCTTGACGGTGTAGATGACCGGCAGACCGAACTTCACGGCAAAGTCGTAATCGCGCTGGTCGCCACCAGGCACGGCCATAATGGCACCGGTGCCGTAGTCCATCAGCACGTAGTCGGCAGTAAACAGCGGGAGCTTCGCGCCGGTGATCGGGTTGGTGGCGTACAGGCCGGTGAACAGACCGGTCTTCTCACCGCCCTCGTCCACGCGGTCCTTGGCGGTCTTGGCTTCGGCGGCCAGACGGTAGGCCTTCACCGCCTCGACCGGGTTGGCATAGCCGCCCTTCCAGTCTTCGGGTACATCGGCCGGCCATTCGGCGGGCACGTTCTCCAGCAGATGATGTTCCGGGGAAACCACGGCGAACGTGGTGCCGAACAGCGTGTCGGGACGGGTGGTGTAGATTTCCATGTCCTTGTCACCGTCGGCAGTGGCCACGGTGAAGTGCACGGAGGCACCATGGGATTCACCGATCCAGTTGCGCTGCATGAGCTTGACCTTCTCAGGCCAGTTGATGCCGTCAAGGTCGGCGATGAGGCGGTGGCCGTACTTGGTGATGCGCATGGACCACTGGCGCAGCTCACGCTGGAAGACCGGGAAGTTGCCACGCTCGGACTTACCTTCGACGGTGACCTCCTCGTTGGCCAGCACGGTGCCCAGACCCGGGCACCAGTTGACCGGGGACTTGGAGATGTAGGCCAGGCGGAAGTCGTTCAAGATATCCTGCTGCTCGGCGTCAGTGAGGTCGGACCACTGCTTGCCATCGGACTCGTGGCCCGGAATGGACTTTTCGCCGGATTCGAACTTGGCCACGAGCTCGGCGATCGGGCGCGCGGAGCCCTTGGAGCCGGACGGGTTGGTGGCGTCCTCGTCGTACCAGGAATCGTAGATGCGCGAGAAAATCCATTGGGTCCAGCGCACGTAGCCGGGGTCGATGGTGGCGAACGCACGACGGTTGTCGAAGCTCAGGCCCATACGGTGCAGCTGGCGGCTCATGTTGGCGATGTTCGCCTCAGTGGTCACGCGCGGGTGCTGGCCGGTCTGGACTGCGTACTGTTCGGCAGGCAGGCCGAAGGCGTCGTAACCCATGGCGTGCAGGACGTTCTCGCCCTTCATGCGGTGGTAGCGGCTCACCACGTCGGAGGCCAGGTAGCCCAGCGGGTGGCCGACGTGCAGGCCCTTGCCGGACGGGTAGGGGAACATGTCCATGGCGAAGTAGGCGGTGCGGCCTTCGGCGTTACGGCCCTTGCCGTCCTTCAAATCGCCGTTGACGTTGGCGGCCCAGAAGGTGCCTTGCTCGTCCCAAATCTTCTGCCAATTGTTTTCGATGTCCTGCGCCAGTGCGGCGTTGTAGCGGAAGTTGGGCTCTTCGGTTTGCGTGCTCTTCTCGTTGTCACTCATAAATCAGCAAGGTAGCCTCGCAACTGGACACGTCGTCAATCGTTATTCAGCATCCGAGACGATGGCTTTGGGGTCACCGTTCAGCGAAACCGTGAGCTTTGTTTGGCTTGTGAACGTATCCTTGGCGGCCGTCCAGCTGCCATCCTCAACCATGTCTTCCAATGCTTCCGCGATTTTCTGCGCCAATTGGCTGGTGCCTTGACTCACGGCGATGCCATAACTGACCTCGCCCTTGTCCGCAATCACGCCCATATACTGGGGCCCGTTGGCCGCTTGAAGACCGGAAAGCACCGCCATATCGGAGGCTATGGCATCCACCGACCCTACTTGCACGGCCGTGACGCACTGCGCATAACTGCTGCGCTCCTGAATCCGGGCCTGCGGGTGGTTGCCGCGGAAGATGCCGACTGTCTCGTCACCTTTCACTGCGCACACCGTGCCGTCGCCTACGTCACCCACCGAACCTGCGTCATTGGTGAATCGGCCACGCTCATCCGACCTGACCAGCAAACCGACGCTGGTCGTGAGGTATGGTCCGGCAAAATCAACGATCGCGCTGAACCCATCGGTGATAGGCCAAGAGGCGACGACCATGTCGACCTGTCCATTGTCCAGCATGGAGCGCCGGTTTTCGGGGCGGACCTGTTTGAAGACGATCTGCTTGTTCGCATAGCCGAGTTTGGCGGCCACGTATTTGGCGATGGTGATGTCGAAGCCCTGGTATGTGCCGTCATGCCATGCTCCCACCGATGGTTCGTCGGCTGCGACCCCAATGGCGATGGTGGGCCCCTCCGGCGCTCCGGAGACGGTGGTGACTTGAATTTGGCCGCAACCGGCCAGACCGGACAATGGCAATATCACGCCAAAGGCCGCGGCGAATCCTGCCATCAGTCGGGAGCGAAACCCGCGCCGCATCGGGCGGCGAGCGCGGAGCATGCTACGGCTGGCGAACGATGACCAGTGGTGCATAACCGTCAAACGCCTTACTTGAACATGCGCGAACGTGTGAGGAACCAGGCAACCGCACCGGAGAGCACCATGGAAATCACGATGATGAGCATGAAACCCCACGGCTTGTCAGTGAACGGCATACCCATCATGCCGCCATCGAAGTTCATGCCGTACATCGAGAAGATCAGGGTCGGGATGGACAGTATGATGGAGATGATGGTGAAGATGCGCATCACGTTGTTCAGGTTGTTGGACACGATCGAGGCGAAAGCGTCGGTCATGTTCGCAAGAACGCCGCTGTAAATGTTGGCCATCTCGATAGCCTGCTTGTTTTCGGTGATGACGTCGCCGAGCAGGTCCTCGTCGTCCGGGTATTGCTTGATGCGTTGCAGGGTGGTGAGCTTCTCCATCACGATTTCGTTCGATTTCAGCGATGTGGTGAAATACACCAAAGTCTTGCTCAGCTCCATGAGCATCACGATCTCGCGGTTCTGCATGGAGTGGTGCAGTTTCAGTTCAAGCTTGTCGCTTTCGCGGTCGATGATGCGCAGGTAACGCAGGTACATCGTGGCGTTGCGGTACAGGATCTGCAGGATGAAGCGCGAACGCATGAAGGTGTTGAAGCCTCGGATCGTGCCTTCCATGAATGGGTGGAGCACGGGCGTGTCCTGCATGCAGACGGTGATGATGAGGTTTTCGGTGACGATGATCGACAGCGGGATGGTCTCGTACCAGTCGCGTCCGCCACGCTCTTCCACGGTGGGAATGTCGACGATGATCATCGTGTAATCGTCTTCGACGTCTACACGTGAACGTTCCTCGTCATCCAAAGGGGCACGCAGGTCGGCCAGGTCGATGCCGGTTTGCGAGGCGACGGTGGCGAGCTCCACATCAGTGGGTTCGCTCAAACATAGCCAGGAGCCGTTTTCCGGTTTCTCGATCTGCTCCACTTGGCCATTGATTGAGCTGAAGATTCTCAGCATGTCGTCTCACCCGCCTTCCGCGCTTTCTTACTGTTCTATCACTGTACGGTTCCAAACCGAGATTAGTCTAGACCCACCGTTCGAATTTGCGAGCGGGGTTTCGCATAGCGACCATCACCAGACGATTGGCTGCCAACTTGGCATGTGCGGTCCTCGCAGATCGGTCGGCCCGTTCTCCCAGTCGGCGCTGTCGGCGATGGCGGGAGCCATGTTGTATTCCTCCAACTCCCACAGGGGCTGTTCGGTGGGGGTGCCGTTGACGCTGTGGCGCACTTTGAGCCGGCACCAACAGGCGTTGCGCATGCCGCCGAGTGCGTTCATGCCGTCCGGGTCGAGTTCGAGCAGGTTGGAGATGGTGGCGGCAATCCATGAGCCATGGGTGACGAGCATCAGCGTGGTGGGCGTGCTGTCTGAATAGGCGGAGTCGATGACCAGTGCGCGCACGGCATCGGCACCTCGCTGGCCCACGGCGGCACGGCTTTCCACACCATGCTTGGTTTCGCCCCCAGTGTGCTGTTTCCAAGAGGCGTAGTCGTCGGCTGCCACGGCTTTGATTTCGGCGCGGGTCATGCCTTCCCACTCGCCGAAGCTGCGTTCACGCAGTCGTTGGTCACAGGTGACTGGCAATCCCAAAATATCGGCGAAGGCGTGTGCGGTCTGTTGGGCACGGAACAGGTCGGAGGTCATCACCACCATGCGCCGGCCGGCGGCGGGAGCCTCCTCGAACTGGCGCGTATCAGTGCGTTCGGCGGCGTCAGGACCGGGCTGGGCGATGGCTTCGGGATGCTCGGCAAGTCGGTTCACCTTGGCCCAGTAATACCGTGAAGCGAGCGCGAATCCGGTCTGGTCGACCTGCCATTGGCCTACGATGTCGAGCGGCACATCGATCTGGCCTTGCAAGCGATGTTCGAGATTGTATTGCGTACGGCCATGACGCAGCATCATCACTTCATCGATCATCGGTTTTCGCCACCTCGTTCTCTTGCGGTTTGCCATACTCATCTCAGCACAACCCCTAGAATGGCGGCATGGAGATTTCTGAGTCGACTTGGGCGTTCATCGCCAAACACCGCCGTGAAGATGTGCGTGATGTGGCCTTGCACGCCAAGCATGATGGCGACGTGGATGTGCCGTTCGCGCTGGAGCAAATTGCCGGCTGGCAGCGCGCTTCACTCAAGCTACCTGACTGGGCGTCCCATGATGGGCTGATTTTCCCGCCGCAAGTCCCAATGGAACAATGTTCCAGCCAATTCACCGCACAGTACAAGGCTCGGCTGGCACAACGATTGTTGGCCGAGGAAGCAGTCGACGACGACTCCCCGACATCCCTAGTCGACCTGACCGGCGGGTTCGGCGTCGACTTTTCTTACATGTCCCGAGTGTTCAATCATGCCATATACGTGGAACAACAATCCATTTTATGTGATATCGCTCGCCATAATTTCCCGATACTCGGCCTTGGCCACGCCGAAGTCATCAATGATGATTCAACAGCAGTGCTTGACACGCTTGGCCGAGTCTCCATGATCTTCCTCGATCCGGCCCGCCGTGACGATCATGGCTCGCGTACCTACGCGATTGCCGATTGCACGCCGGATGTGCTGACCCTGGAGGATATGCTGCTGGCCAAGGCACCGACGGTCATGGTCAAGCTCTCCCCCATGCTCGACTGGCATAAGACCGTCGCCGATTTCGCCGGCGCGGTACATGAGGTGCATATCGTCTCCACCGGGAATGAGTGCAAGGAATTGTTGCTGGTGTTGGGGCGCGGCCGTTGCGCCTCACCGCTCGTGGTATGTGCTAATGACGAGCAGGTGCTGTCGTACAAGGCCGGCGATAACAGCGACAATCACACCACTATCAGCGATTCTGCCTTGGCTGCACGCAATACTTGCAATACCGAAGATCCCCCGTCTGAGGAAAGCGCGAACGACTTCGATTCCTCGCATTGGAAGTACCTTTACGAGCCCAACGCCTCAATCATGAAGGCCGGATGCTTTGATGTTCTCGAACAGCGCTTCGCCGCGCATCACATCAGCCCGAATAGCCACCTGTTCGTGGCGGCCGAACCTATTGCCGATTTTCCAGGCAGGTCATTCGCCATCGAATCCATCGCCACCATGAACAAGAAAGAACTGAAACAGCTATTGGCCGGCCTCACGCACGCCAACATCGCCGTACGCAATTTCCCCCTAACCGTGGCCCAGCTACGCAAAAAACTCAAACTCAAGGACGGCGGCAACACCTACCTCTTCGCCACCACCGGCACCCAAGGCCGTCACCTAGTACTGCGCACTAGAAAGCGAAAAAGTGGCTCCCTCTGACGAGGAAGCCACCAATACGTCAGCTAATCAGTCCTTGGCGATGGTCTTGCCGGCGGTCGGACCGGAGGCAAGGTCCTGGATCTCGGTGACTTCGAGAACCGGAATCACGGCCGGCTTCTTGGTGCCCTTTTCCTCGGCGACCTTGACCTGCTCGTTGTAGATGTCGTCGTCAACGTGCAGCACCACGTTGCCGCGGAAGCGGTAGCCCTGCTTCTTCTCGAGGTTGGCGAAAGCGATGACCAGCGGGGAACCGTTCTTGAGGTTCTCGTAGTGCTGGCCAGCGGTGCGCTCGTGGTAGGCGATGTGCGTGTCGTCCAGCACGAACAGGGACATCTTCGGGCCGAGATCCAGTTCGCCGTCCTTGGAGACGGTGGTGATCCAGCCGAGGTTGTTCTTGATGAATTCCTTGATTTCCGGAGTAATGACTGCCATGTCGAATCCTTTCATGATTGCTACGGATAACGTCCTTACTCTTTCCAGAGTACCGGTTTCGAACGCGACTAGCCCGGATGTTCGCTGTGAGTAACCTCACCCTCGCACAGCTTTCATCCGGTTTTTGCCTGCTTGGCGATGCCATGCCCCGGTCGCGCACCAGCCACACACCTGTCACACGCCCGACGCCCATCGACCGGTCGATTTTGGCCGGTAGTTCCCGTAATCTGTGAGCCGAGAGAGCCACAAGTTTTCCTAACTGTCCTGAGGTGCACCATGGGTTTGGTCGAACGTTTCAGCAAGCTGCGCAGCCGCTGGTCCCGCAGCTTTCCCCCGAATCTCGCCCGACTCATGTTGCTGGGCTGCGCCGCATTATGGGGTGGCAGCTATCTGCTCGCCAAATTCGCCATGGAGGCGATTCCGCCCCAATGGCTGATGGGTCTGCGCATGATCGGCGCCTGCCTGTGCATGCTGGCCTTGTTCCATAAGCACATCGTGCCGTATCTGACGCCGAAAATCATTGTGCCGGCGCTCGTGGTGGGCCTGACCTACTGGGGCACGATGGTCACCCAGACCATCGGCCTGCAGACCATTGAACCGGGCCGCAGCGCGTTCCTGACGGCCGCCTACTGCGTACTCACCCCGTTCGCCACGTGGATTATTTCAAAAACCCGTCCGAAGGCCATCAATCTGGTCGCCGGCGTGATCTGTCTGATCGGCGTCGGCTTCGTCTCGCTGGAGCCGGGCGGGTCGCTGTCACTGAGCGCCGGCGACTGGCTGACCATCGCCACCGCGGTCATCTTCTCGTTCAATCTGACCTGCCTTGGTGTCTACACCAAACGTTTCGACCCTATCGCCGTCACTTTTGTGCAGTTCGGCGTTGCCGGCGTATTGTTCATCATCGGCGCGTTGTTCACCGAACCCATGCCGAACGCCAGCTGGCTGGCACCCTCAGTAGTGGCCAGCGTGCTCTATCTGTTCCTCGGCGCCACGATGAGTGCCCAGATTATGCAAAACATCGGTCTGGCTCACGTGCCTGCCTCGCAGGCGTCAATCATCATGTGTACGGAAAGTCTGTTCGCCGTCACGTTCTCCGCGCTGTTCTGGGGCGAGACAATCATGTGGAGTTCACTGGTGGGCTTTGCGCTGATCTTCGTCGCCGTGCTGATGTCGGTAATCAAGCCGACCAAACAGTCGCTGCACCGGAACTGACGATTCAGTTTCGGCCATGGATGGTCATGGGTTCTCCATTGCCCTGAACCGTTACTACACTAGTGAGATGCGGCATGTCGTACCGCCGTATCGGGAGGAATCATGAATCTGCTTGAGGCCGTGGAAGCGCGCCATGCCGTGCGCGATTACACGGACGAGCCGTTGACCGGCGACCAGATCGACGCACTTGGCAACGCCATCGCCACCATCAACAGCGATGACGGGCTTGACATCCGACTCGTTCACGATGTGGACGACGCTTTCGGCGGTTGCCCGACCCATTATGGGCGATTCAAGAACGTACGTAATCTCATCGCCCTTATCGGACCGGAACACAAGGACGACAGCGCAGCGGTTCTGGACGAAAAAATCGGCCATGCCGGGCAGTTCCTGGCGCTGACCGCGGTCTCGCTGGGACTCGACACCTCTTGGGTGGTACTGCATGAGACCAGCGAACATGATGGCGCGTGGACGCTCGGTGAAGACGAGCGCATACCCGCCGCCATCGCGCTCGGGCACGCCAGCAGCCCCGGTCGCCCGCATCGTAGCAAACCGGCCGAGGAATTGGGCGTTGTGGAGAACGGCGAATATGCCGATGCGCCTGCTTGGTTCCATAACGGTATCGAGGCGGCGATGCTGGCTCCCAGTGCTTTAGGCAAGCAACCATTCCGATTCACGCTGCTGGCGGATGGCCATACGGTGAAGGCCGAGGCTCTTGAAGGCGTGCAATCGGAAATCGGACTTGGCATCGCCAAACTGCATTTCGAGTTGGGTGCCGGCAACGGCAGCTTCGCTTGGGCTGCATGAAGTCCTGCTGAACGTCGTTTTCGCTCCAAGAGAACCAATTTCGGTTGTTCTTTGCGCTACTTTGCGCCACTTTGCGCTGATTTCCACTGCTCATCGGCACCATATATTTGAGTCATTCCACATTCCGCTGGCTAGGTTTTGAAGGTCTCGTGTAGGCATCCTCTCGCTATCACCGAGCCTTAAGCAACCTTCCAGCCCGACACTTTACGGTCGTGTCTTGTGAAGAAGTTTTTCGAAGGTCTTTCCCTCTCATCCATCGTGGCGGGCACCCTTGCCGCCGTCACCTCATTCTTACTGGCATCGAAAATCGGTATCGCCGGCTCGGTAATCGGCGCGGCAGCCAGCTACATCGTCTCCGCGGTGGCCACCAAAATCTATCAAAACGTACTCACCGCCTCCGGTGAGAAACTACAGTCGGTCTCGTCTTCCGGCAATGACGATGACACTACGGCCAATAAGTCCGATAAGGCAGCCGAATCCGAGTCCGATACGACGATGACCGGCATGGTCAATACCGTTCCCACCGCGCGCAAGCCGCGCGAAGTCGTGTCCAATCGAGCGAACGGACGAACCTATTCGGTCAATGAACTGCGCAAGGCCCGCTCCCATAATTCGAAGCGCACCGCCATTATCGTCACGCTGGTATCTGGCCTGCTCGCCGTGGCAGTGACCGCCGGCATCGTCATGCTGGTCACGCAGGGCCGTGGCACGGACCATATCATCACTCCGTCCACCACGCCCACGCAAACCGACACCAATCCGCAGACCGACACGTCCAATCAGAATAACGGGCTGCCGCAGCCGGGCATTACCGACGGTTCGAATGATTCCAACACCAAGGACTCCACATCCGGCTCGTCCAACGACGGCACCGATTCAAGCACGTCCGGCTCGACCGGCACCGACTCCTCTACCGATTCCAACGCCAATGGATCCACCGATGGTTCGACCGGCACCGATTCCTCCACTAATTCGGGCACGACTGGCGGTTCCACCGGTTCCGGCACCACCGGAGGCACCACCGGAGGCTCCACCGGCACCGGCAACGGTTCAACCGGATCGGGTTCAGGATCAACCAATGGCTCCGATTCCTCTTCCAGCTCCACGGGCGGATCATCCAGTTCAAACTCCGGTAATAGCGGTTCGAGCGGCTCCTCAACCGGTAGCAGCAGCGAAACCGGCATCAAATTCATTGGCTGACAATCGCCGACTCGATGGCAGCGATGGCGGCAATGCCAGTCAATGACGTGGGGCAATGAGAACATGGAACGTATGACTACCATCATTATGAATACCTCTGAGGGCAGCATCACCATCGACCTGTTCGACGACGAGGCTCCGAACACCGTGGCCAACTTCCTGGGCCTCGCCACCGGCGAGAAGGAATGGGCGGACCCGTACACCGGCCAGCCTTCCCACGGCAAGTTCTACAACGGCCTGACCTTCCACCGTATCATCAAGCAGTTCATGATTCAGGGCGGTTGCCCGCTGGGCACCGGTACCGGCGGCCCTGGCTACGAGTTCGACGATGAGATCGACCCGAGCCTGAAGTTCGACAAGCCGTACCTGTTGGCTATGGCCAACGCCGGTCTGCGTCGCGGCATGGACGGTAAGGTCCATGGCACCAACGGCTCCCAGTTCTTCATCACCACCGTGCCGACCCCGTGGCTGGACGGTCACCACACCATCTTCGGTGAGGTCGCCGATGACGACTCCAAGAAGGTCGTCGATAAGCTCGAAGCACTGGACACCGATCCGATGGATCGCCCGCTCGAGCCGGCTGTGATTCTCTCTGTGGACGTGGCGGAGTAAGACCGACAACATATTCGGCAAAGGTCCTGTTTGGTATTCCAGTCAGGACCTTTTCGTGTTCTTGGCTCCCCTCACAGAGGGGAGCCAGAGTAAGGCAACGGCCTACTTCATCTTGCGCAGTCGAGGTTCGGCGGATTCCTTGGCACCAGTGATGCGGTACACGTCGAACACGCCATCAATCTTGCGCACGGCTGCCAGCAACGAGTTGAGATGCTGCGGATCGGCCATTTCGAAGCTGAACTGGCTGGTGGCCACGCGATCGGAACCGGTGGCGATCGTACCGGAAATGATGTTCACGCCATGGTCGGAAAGTACACGTGTCACGTCCGAAAGCAGGTTTCGTCGATCCAGCGCCTCGACCTGAATCTTGACCATGAACAGGCCCTTGGTGCTGGTCCATTCGACTTCGACCACACGCTCAGGCTGCTTGTTTTTCAGATCGATCATGTTCTGGCAGTCGGTGCGGTGCACGGATACGCCCTGATTACGGGTGATGAAGCCGATGATATTGTCACCGGGCACCGGCATGCAGCAACGGGCCAGCTTGATCCACACATCGCCCACGCCCTTGACGGACACGCCGGTGGAGCTGCTGGAGGCCTTGCGCTCCACGGGCTTCAGCGGCAGGACTTCCTGCTCGACTTCCTCATCGACCTCGTCGGCACCCGCATCCTTGACCAGATGCGAGATGACGTTCTGCGTGGAGACCTGTCCGTCACCAATGGCGGCGAACACGGCGTCCGCGTTCGGGAAGTTAAGGTCGTCGGCCACACCCACCAGTGCTTCGGGCGTAAGCAATGTGTTGACCGGCAGATTGCGCTTGCGCATCGCGCGGGTCAGCTCGTCGCGGCCCTCCTCGATGGCTTCAGTACGACGCTCCTTGGAGAACCACTGACGAATCTTGTTGCGGGCCTTCGGGCTCTTGACGAAGCTCAGCCAATCGCGTGACGGGCCGGCTGTATCGGATTTGGACGTCAGAATTTCGACGGTATCGCCATTATCGAGCGTGGTGTCGAGCGGCACCAAACGACCGTTGACGCGCGCACCCATCGTACGGTGGCCCACTTCGGTGTGCACGGCGTACGCGAAGTCGACCGGCGTGGCGTGAGCGGGCAGGGATACGATTTTGCCTTTCGGCGTGAACACGTAGACTTCGGACGAGCCAAGGTCTTCCTTGAGCGAGCCCAAGAATTCGTTGGAATCAGGGGTTTCGCTGGTCCAGTCGGCGAGCTGCTGAATCCATTTGAGGTTATCGACCTCGGAAAGCTCCTGATTGTTTTCATCACGCTTTCGATCGGACTTGTCCGGCGAGCTCAGGGCGCGGCCGGCCTGGCCGTTTTCCTTGTATTTCCAGTGCGCGGCGATGCCGAATTCGGCGCGGCGGTGCATGTCCCAAGTGCGAATCTGGATTTCGACCGGCTTGCCACCGGGGCCCACCACCGTGGTGTGCAGCGACTGGTACATGTTGAGCTTCGGCATGGCGATGTAGTCCTTGAACCGGCCGGGAACCGGGTTCCACCGCGCATGCACGGCACCAAGCGCCGCATAGCAGTCCTGAATGGTGTCGACGATGATGCGTACACCGACCAAATCGTAGATGTTCGCGAAATCATGGCCGCGCACGATCATCTTCTGGTAGATGGAGAAGTAATCCTTCGGGCGTCCGGTGATGTATGCCTTGATGTTCTGCTCGTCGAGATCCTCGTTGATCTCCGCCAGAATCTGCTTCAGGTGCACATCGCGCTGGCCGGCTCGGCGAGCTACCAGCACCACGATCTCGTTGTAGATCTTCGGGTAGAGCACCTTGAAGCTCAGTTCCTCGAGTTCCGTCTTGATGGCGTTCATACCGAGTCGGTTGGCCAAAGGCGCGTACACGTCGAGGGTTTCACGCGCCTTCTTCTGGGCGGACGTGGTCTTCACATAGCGCCAGGTGCGAGCGTTGTGTACGCGGTCGGCGAGCTTGACCACCAAGGTACGCACGTCGCGGCTCATGGCCACCACGAGTTTGCGAATGGTTTCGGCTTGGGCGGAATCACCCACTTCAAGCTGACTCAGCTTGGTAACGCCATCGACCAGACCGGCCACGGTGTCGCCGAATTCGGCGCGGCATTGATCCAACGTATAGTCGGTGTCTTCCACCGTGTCGTGCAACAGGCCGGCTGCCACCACGATCGGGCCCATGCCCAGATCCGCGAGAATCTGGGAAACGGCCAGCGGGTGGATGATGTACGGCTCGCCAGACTTGCGGCGCTGGGCGGAGTGCTGGATGACGGCACGCCGGTAGGCACGGTCGAGAATGGACAAATCCTCATCGGGGTGATGGGACTCGCACACCTTCTTGATTGGATCCAGCGGATTGAGTGGATCGGCACTGATCTCACAACCCAACTTACGGGCGGCGTACTGCTCGCCATCAATCTCTGCCATGCCAGTCACCTCCCTCGTCATGAAGTTCATTGTAGCCGCGAACCGGAGCCTTGTGCATGCACCTGTTCGCCATCATTGGTTCCGCAACCGTTGTTGCCGTCATCACCTTAATCATTCAACCGGCCTAATCCGGTCAGGACGCCACTCCCGTCGAACCGAACCCGCGTTCGGCGCGATCGGATCCGGGCAGTGTCTCGGCCGGGATGAACCGAGCCTCAACATACCGCTGAATCACCAATTGAGCGATGCGATCGCCCGGATGGAAGACGGCGGTGTGCTTCGGATCGAGGTTGATCAGCGGCACCTTGATCTCGCCACGGTAGCCGGCATCAACGGTGCCAGGCGCGTTGAGCACGGTGACGCCCTGTTTGGCGGCCAGCCCGGAACGCGGATGCACCAACGCCACGTAGCCCGCAGGTAGGGCGATGGCCACGCCGGTGGGCACCAGTGCCCGTTCAAAAGGCTTCAGCGTCACATCGACGGTGGTGATGAGGTCGGCACCGGCATCGCCCGCGTGGGCATAGTGCAGCTGGGCCGGATGTTCGGGGTCGAGGTTCTTGACCAGGACCTCGGTGGATTCGGGCTCGTTGTAGGTCTCGTCGAACGCCATCAGGCGGCGCACTCCTCACACACCGGCTGGCTATCCTCGTCCGTGTAGGCGAGCTGGCTGCGATGCTTGACCAGGAAGCACTGCGAGCAGATGAACTCGTCACCCTGCATGGGGATGACGGTCACCGAGGAATCCTCGTTGCTCAAATCGGCGCCCGGCAGTTCGTAGTCTTCGGCGATGGCGTTCTCATCGTCGTCGATGTCGCTCGAGGCGTTCTGCGAGGACTTCCCCAGCGCCTGCAGCGATTCCTCGTCCTCATCCTTGTTGCGGGGGGAATCATAATCCTGAGCCATCATGGTCCTTTCGTCGTCTTTGGTTCGTAAGTCGATATATATATAGCACGGTCAGCGCCGTACTCGCCCATAGGATACACGATTTGAAATACTCGTAAAGTTCGACACGTGGGGCATACTTAAAAGAAGTAATGTCTTTGCGACGGAAAGTGGTGCGAATATGCCAGATGATCGGCTTGAAAAAGCCCGTTTCGTGCGCGTGAGCAAGACGGGGGACCTCGTATTCTCCCTTGGCGGCAGGGAAATGGCTGTGAGCGTGGACGACACGCTCGAACGGGCGATTCTTGAGGCCAAGCAGGTCAGAAGCGAGATGCGACAGGCTCCCCAGCCGCATCAGCAGTCCACTTTGCCGATTTCCCAGATACAGTCGCTGATTCGTGCCGGCGCCGATCCGGCCCGTGTCGCGGAGAAATATCATCTGAGCGAAATGCTGGTACGTCGTTTCTCCATGGCTGTGGAGACCGAGAAACAGTATGCCATCGAACAGTTCCTTGCCGTGGCGGCACCCAAAGACAGCAGGGTGCGCACCATCAGCGAACTGGTGGAACGCACGCTGGCCTCTGCGGGAATCGGCATGGAATCAGTGACCTGGAAATCCACCCGACGTGGACTTGAGCCTTGGCGCATCGTGGCGATATTCACTTCCGCGGGCCGTGAGATCCATGCCGAATGGACGTGGAATATGCATGACAATTCCGTGATGAGCCTGAACAATGCCGCTCGAAAACTGCTCGGCGAACAGAATCCGGAATCAGCCACGGATTCCAAACTCAAGCCGACGATTCCTGAACTGCCCGGCGACTCCGTACGCTCCGCGCGTATCGAGCGCGCCGTGTCTGCTTGGGCGGCGCCTACGCCTTCGATTCCGGCCGCGCGGCCTGCCGCAATCCGGTCCTCTGTCACTTCCACAGGTTCCATGCCTCCGGTGGACCTATCCACGTCCATCTCACCGGCCACGACCCAGGCTCATGGCACTACGGCCCCCAGCCCGGTCTCTTCGCAGACCGCCGGATCTGTTTCGCCATCTGCCGCAGGATTACAGCAATCGCCTGCCACGGCACCAGAGCAGGGCTCTGACAATGTTTCGGACAAGACCATACGGCGTGGCTCCAATGCACAGCTGGTAGCCACCGAGCAGGAGCGGGCGGCCGAATCCGCCGCCACCGAACATGAGGCACCAGCCAAACCGGCCAAGCGTAAATCAGGACGTTCGGCCGTACCAAGCTGGGACGAGATTCTGTTCGGAGACTGAATTCCCGAATCAGGCCATATCGATCAGGCAGGGAATATCCATTTCCAATGCCGTTTGGGAGCCATGCACGCTCGGCAGGTGGGTGGCTTTGTCTCCTTGGGTACGCGAATCGACGAGGGTCACGGCTCCCGCTGCCTGCACGACCACATCGCCGAGCATTGGCCGGACTCGCTCGCAGACCGGTCCAAACAATCCGTCCGCGATGGCCTCATCCTTGGTACGCACCAAGGCTCGGTCTTGCAGATAATCGCGCCACCGGCAAGCTATATCCTCAGGTCGTTCATCCGGCTCGGCATACAGCATCAGCGAGCGCGGCTCTCCCCCGACCAGTGACACGCCTCGGGTGAGCTGCGGTTCAACGGCGATGTCAATCCGCTGGTCCATGTCGGTTTGCACCATGCCGTGGTCGGCTACGATGACGATCAGCGTGCCTTTGGGTGCGCTGCGTTTCAGGAGCGCGAGCTGGGCGTCGATATGTTCGAATGCGGCCACCCAGTGTTCGGAATCCCACCCGTAATTGTGGCCGACTTTGTCGGCGTCACGGATGTACAGGTAGGTCAGGCCGGGGGTGCGGGAGGCGCGTGCGGCGGCCAGCACACGATCGCGTGGGGTGACATTGCCTTGATAGTCGGTGCCTCGCAATGCGGCTTCGGTCAATGGCGATTTGGAGAACTTGGGCAACCCCGAGCTCGTGACGCGCACCTCTTGAGCCGCAAGTTTCTCGAACACCGTCTCCTCGCGCTGCTGGTCGAGCGGATCGACCATGGGCGGCACAGGAATGTGCGGATTGGCTGGTTTGGGTGCCAGCGTGTCTTTGAACTGGATGAGTTGGATGAGCTTATGGCTGGCGGGTTCGAGCTGCGTATAGCCCGCCATTGCGGTCAGTCCCGGGCAGGTTCCGGTACCGAATGCGGCCGTGGCCGCCACAGTGGTGCTTGGGGCGCAAGTAGCGATGGGACGCTGATTGGCGCTTTCGTTCATCAGCGAACGCAGATAGGGCGCGTGGCCGAGGCGCATGGCGAGGTTCCAGTAGCCCAGGCCGTCCACGAGCACCACGATGGCCGATTCGGCATCGGGCAGCCCCAACGCGCGCTGGCAGGCCTTGGGATCGGCGTGGACCTTGGTGGGGGTCGGATGTCCGATGGCGGCGGACAAGGCGGGCAGCACGGCGGACAGGTGCAGTGCTCCCCCACGCCGATCGGCCGGGGCGTCATCCCCATAGCCCACAGTGGGCACCAGCCGCAGCAACTCGTCCATATCCGGCGTCTCAACACTCATAGTTGCCCATTCAAGTAGCACCCCTCCCCTTGGCTCAGTGCGCAGAGAACGGTTCTCGATAACAACTGTGCGCTCCAACGCACATAATCAAACAAACGCACATCGACTGAAACACTGGAATCACGCCGTTTTATCGGCAAACATGTGCGATTGGCGCACCGAAACCAGCGCACAGTTGTTATCGAGAACCGTTCTCTGCGCACTGTTTCGCGCCCTCCCGCTAATATGGGGGCGTTCGAAAGGGAGTTTCATGGCATCACACCGCAAACCGTCCGCGCAAACCTACGATCCGCGCACGGTCAAGGAGCATATCGTCGAGACGCCGCTGAACGAGGAGATGAGCAAGTCCTTCCTCGAGTATGCGTATTCGGTGATTTACGCACGCGCACTGCCCGATGCGCGCGATGGCTTGAAGCCGGTGCAGCGCCGCATCGTTTACCAGATGGGCGAGATGAACCTGACTCCCGACCGCCCGTATATGAAGTCCGCCCGCGTGGTGGGCGAGGTGATGGGCAAGCTCCACCCGCACGGTGATTCCGCGATCTACGAGGCCATGGTGCGTTTGGCACAGCCGTTCGCGATGCGTCTGCCGCTGGTAGACGGCCACGGCAACTTCGGCTCGTTGGATGACGGCCCTGCGGCCTCCCGTTACACCGAGGCCAGGCTTGGCCCGGCCGCTCTCGGCATGAACGCGGATATCGATGAGAACACCGTCGACTTCACGCCGAACTATGACAACAAGCTCAAGGAACCGACCGTGCTGCCGGCCGCCATCCCGAATCTGCTGGTCAACGGCGGCTCGGGCATCGCCGTGGGCATGGCCACGAACCTGGCCACCCACAATCTGGGCGAGGTGGTAAACGCCGCCAAGTTCCTCATGGCGCATTCGGACGCCACCCTGGAACAGCTGATGCGTTACGTGCCCGGCCCCGACTGGCCCACCGGCGGCACGATCATCGGCCGCGACGGCATCCGTGAGGCCTATGCCACTGGCCGTGGTACGCTCACCACGCGCGCCGCCACGCATATCGAACATGTCACGGCCCGCAAGCAGGCCATCGTGGTCACCGAGCTGCCGTACATGGTGGGCCCGGAGAAGGTAATCGAACGTATTTCCGACGGTGTAAAGAACCGCAAGCTGGAGGGGATTTCCGGCGCGTTCGATCTGACCGATCGTCATAACGGCACGCGTATCGTCATCGAGATCAAGACTGGTTTCGACCCGCATGCGGTTCTGGTGCAGTTGTTCAAGCACACACCGTTGCAAGACAACTTCGCCATGAACAACGTGGCGTTGGTGGAGGGCCGCCCGCACACGATGGGTCTGAAGGAGATGCTTCAGGTGTGGGTGGACCACCGCCGTGTGGTGATTCGCCGCCGCAGTGAATATCGCAAGAAGAAGGCGCTGGAGCGCCTGCACCTGGTCGAGGGCCTGCTGCTGGCCATGCTGGACATCGACGAGGTGATTCAGGTAATCCGCACCTCGGATGATGCGGATGCCGCGAAGAGCCGTTTGATGGTCGTTTTCGATTTGGACGAGGTCCAGGCTCAGTACATCCTCGACCTGCGTCTGCGCCGACTGACCAAGATGAACCGTATCGAGCTTGAGACCGAACGCGATGATCTGAAGAAGCGTATCGAGGAGCTGACCCGGATCCTGGCCTCCGCCGAGGCGCTCGACCAGGTGGTCACCGACGAGATGGACGAAGCGGTCGCCAAGTGGGGCTCGCCGCGTCGTACCGTACTGCTGGATGCCGACCCGGATGGCACGTTGACGCCGGTCGTGGCGCAGGGTGCCGGGGCTTTGGGCGTGTCCAAGTCCGCGCTCGAAGCGGTGAAGGCCGCCACTACGATCTCCTCCGCCGAAGCCGATGTGGCCGCAGCCGCAGCCGCAGCCAAGAAGACCGGCGAACAGTCCGCGCTGACCGGAGCCTTGAAGATCGAGGACGAGCCGTGCGTGGTGATGATGAGCGCTACCGGTTTGATTGCCCGTACCACGCCAAGCGCGATGGACGTGTTCAATGCACGATCCACTTCCGATGAGCGTTTGAGAGACGATCAGATCACCACAATCTTCGAGACTTCCACGCGCGCTACGTATGGGCTGGTCACGTCGGCCGGCCGCCTGGTGCTCGCGCATGTGGTTGATTTGCCTGCCTTGCCCGCTGCCGCCACATTGTCGCTGAAGGGAGGAGTTCAGGCCGACGAACTGATCGGCATGACCGAATCCACCGATCCGATTCGCGGTGAGCGTGTGATTACGGCGATTGCCATGGAGCAGCCGACGTCCGGCAAGCCCAGTGCCAAGGACGAGAGCGAGGATGGCGGGGCCGCCGAGGCCAAGCCGTTGCCGTCGCTGGCTATCGGTACCCGTAACGGTGTCATCAAGCGTTGGAATCGTGAGGCACCCACCACCATGGATTCCTGGCCCGTCATTGATCTGAAAGATGGCGACGAAGTGGTATTCGCCGCCGTGGCCGAAGATGACGACCGTCTGGTGTTCATCTCCTCCGATTCCTCGCTACTGACCTTTGAGGCGAAGAACGTGCGCCCGCAGGGTCGTACTGCGGGCGGTATGGCCGGCATCAAGCTGGCCGAGGGCGCCCGTGTGGCGGCCTTCAACGTGGTTCCCGCCGGCAAGGTGGCATGGACCTATGAAGAGGGCGAGAACGGCTTGACTTCCGGATCCGGTGCAGTGGTGCTCACCGTGGCCGGCGATTCCGATGCACTACCCGGCACCGAAAACGGCGCGGCGAAGGTCACTCCGCTGGAAATGTACCCCACCAAGGGTCGCGCTACCGGCGGCGTGCGTTCCCAGCGCTTCCTGAAGGGCCAGAACACGCTGATTCTTGCCTGGGTGGGCCTCTACCCGTTGCACGCCTCCACATCCGCAGGCTCTCCGGTCGAGCTTCCCAAGCCCGATATGCGCCGAGACGGTTCCGGAGTGGACCTCGCCTCCCCCATCGCCTTCATTGCGTAACCTCAATTAAGCTCCCTCTGATGGGCCGAGCCGTAAAGCAAACACCCCAGTGGGGTGTTTGTAGGCGAGGAGCGAACGATAGTGAGCCAAACAATAGAGAAGAGACCCTAAACCCGGCCTACACTAAGCATTAAGGAGGTGGCGATGAGACTACTGGTTGCCGTATCCAATGAACCGTTGGCCCACGCCATTCGTGGTGCCCTGCTTGCCGGTCGTCATGAGGTGTCTTTGGCAAGCACCGGTAGTATCGCGCTCGCCGCTGTCGCCAAGGAGTCATTTGACGCAGTGATTCTTGATGAATCCCTGCTCGGCATTTCCACCGAGCAGCTCATCGAATCCCTACGCAATGCCCGTGCCTCCGTCAAGATTCTGCTGCTGACTTCGACGCCACTCAGCAAAACCATTGGTGAAGGCAGCCGCTGGCGAGCGCTGCCTGACGAGTACGCCCCTATCGAAGAGACGCCCTACAGCTCCTTCAGCGCGAATTCACGCGCAAACAACTCAGATGCCGAAGCCGAACAACGCTCGGACAATGCCGCCGCTAGCGCACAAGCTAACGTACGACGCCCAGATGCCGCGCTGAGCAAACCATTCTCCGATGGCGAACTGCTCTCATATGTCGGCTCGCTTGCCACCGACTCCCCCGCCATGATCATTCGTGGCAATCTCACGTTGGACACCACGAATCACAAGGCCTACTACGCATCCACTCACAGCGCAATCTCACTGTCCCGTCTGGAATACAGCTTGCTTGAAGCGCTGGTCAAGGCTAACGGCCAGTTCGTCAACACCAGCGAGTTGGTCAAACTTGTCGGCGGCCCATTCTTCGAGCAACAGGGCTTACTCAAGAACGCCCTCTACACACTGGATAAGAAGCTCACCCGCGCCGGCCTCATCATGACCCAACGCGGCTCCAACTACCGCATTCGATAGCTGGGCTCAATCAGTACAGCCGCATGCCTCGGGGAACGGGGGTGAAGCCGGACTGGTGGAGGATGCGGGCGAAGGGGTGACGCGCGTTGAGGGGTTCGCCATTGATGTCGCTGAATGTCACGGAGCCGGTGCCATTGCGTTTGAGGGCGTAGGCCAGTTCTGTGGCGGCCTTGCGCATTTGTTCGTCGGAATCATTGGCAGCGGCTTCATGGCCGACCGATTGATCGAACGCTGTCAGGTGCTTGGCTTTGGCGGCCGCGTATAGTAGCGCACCTTGCGCATTGAGCACGACCGTGGCTCCGATACGGCGTGCCGGTTTACCCGCACCGGCAGGCGCGTCCGGCCACGCGATGGCGGAGCCACTGAGATTTGCGGGGTCGAGCACACTCAATGCCACCACGGACTGGCCGCGATGCTCTGACGGATGACGCAACGCATCCACGGTGTCGCGCTCGGCAAATTGGGCCGCACCGAAACCACGGACGAACATGCCTCGTACCAGCCAACCATGCTCCTCCATACGCTTCAATACCGGATACAACGCTGAGTAGCCACCCGGGATATTTTCCTTGTCAATCACCGGCTGCGCGATGACGCCATACCTGTCCAGCAACGTCTCGACCAGTGCGAGTGCCCGTTCGGTCTGGTCAGTGTCTTCGGCTTCAGCTTGCCCGCTTACGGCAGACCACAAACCTCCTAACGTCATATCCGTAGTGGCTCGGCGAATCGGAGCGACACGCCCACGACGACGTGATGTAGCGGATTTACGCGGGCTTGCTGCGCCTGCGGTTAATGCACGCACCGGCGCGAAGCTGGAATTGGTGACCTTACCTTGCCAGACCAAGCTCCACAAGGCATCCTTGAACTGCTGTTCGCTCCATTCTTGCGGAATGATTTCGCCGGTGTTTGGATTGATGTCCGGCTCCGCGGTCTCATTCCACACACGTTTGGCGTCATCCACCAGTTGACGGGCATGGAACGCTCCTCCTGAGTCCAGTGCGGTCAGAATCGCTTCCGGCATGGTGGCGTCTGAGGCGTTCGATGTCGTACCATGTTCCACACCGCTGAGCAATATTGAATCCGCCGGATAGAAAGCAACCTCACCGGGGTCCATCGCACTGGTTCCCCCGGTTTTTGAGCCGACCCAGACCACATCACCGCTGGTCAGCAACTCATCCAGTAATGCAGGTTGGTAGTCTCGTACTCGTGCGGGGAATACTGCCGACTCCCAGAGTGCAATGGGCAGTGATATGCCCTCCAGCTGCTCGATAACGCGCATGAGCCCGTCAGCACCTTCATATCGTTCGCCGCCGACCGGCCCGATACCTTGCCGGTCGATAAGAAACATCTGGAACGCCTCTGGTTCTACTGGCTTGACTGCTTTACGCGCCTTAGCCAATGAGCGAGACCGAATACGGCAGAATACGTCCTTATGGAGCCACTGTTGGCCTTGCTCGTCATCATCTACAAAGTGGCCTTGCAGCAACTCGCCTTTGGCAGCCAGCACATCCAGAGTATGCACGGCATCCGTAGCATCGAGGTGTAGAGCGGCTATGAGCTGATCGGCGGTGAAAGAACCATGGGTTTTGGCGTAACGGGTCACGCGACCAGTCACATCATCGTCGGCAAGCTCATTCCAGAAAGTGCGCTCCCCCAGTTCCTGTTCGACTTCGCGAATCACGTCCGGGTTAAGCACTTGTGCCATATCGGTGGTGCCGAGCAAGCGTTCGAGCACGTGCGGATCGAGAGACAGCAGTTGCACGCTACGCTCGGCCTGAGGTTGGTCATACTGGTACATCACCACGCCGACGAAGCCAAAGAGAATGTTCTCGGCGAAAGGCGATGGCGACTCGGTTTCCACGTCCTTCACGGTAATGGTGCCGGCTTGCAATCCGGTCATCACCTCGTTCAGGGCGGGCATGTCGTATACGTCTTGCAAACATTCGCGCGCGGTTTCCAGCAGCAGCGGAAAGTTCTTGGCCATGCGTGCGGATTGCAGGAGCTGTGCGGCGCGCAGTCGCTGCTGCCATAGGGGCACGCGACGGCCCGGGTCGGATCGCGGCATGAACAGTGATCGGGCGGCGCATTCGCGGAATCGTGCGGCGAATAGCACGGACTCGCCCACTTGACGTTCTACATCTGCTTTGAGGTCTTCTGGGTCGAAAAGGAACAGGTCTTGAGCAGGAATATGTCCGTCACCGTCCGGTAGCTGAATGACGATACCGTCATCGGCGGCATATACCTGCCCATCGAAACCGTATCGTTGGCGCAGTCTACGGCTGATGGCCATGGACCACGGTTCGTGAACGCGGCGGCCGAAGGGGCTTAACAGCACGATGCGCCATCCGCCGTCTTCATCGCGTGTGCGCTCCACGATAAGGGTTTGGTCGCTGGGGACTGCACCAGTGGCGGCTTGTTGCTCGGAGAGTAGGCGGGCCAAGTTGGTGATGGCATTGGGGTCTAGGCCGTCTCGGTGGAGGCGAGTGAGGATTGTCGGGATGAAGGTTGGGACGGCTGGACCTTCTGCGGCAGACCTCCCTCCAGCCCGCTTCACGTCTAATCCTGCGACGATTTCTCGGGTGAAGCGGGCTATGGTACGGCTGAAACCGTAGTCACGGCCAGCGCCTTCACCGTGCCAGAACGGCAGACGGGCGGTGCGGCCCGGAGCCGGAGTCACGACCACACGATCACGGGTGATTTCCTGAATCTGCCATGTGGAGGTGCCGAGCGTAATGACATCGCCCACGCGCGATTCGTAGACCATCTCCTCATCCAACTCGCCGACGCGACGCTGGCCTTTGCCGGCGTCCGCCTCAGGCAGGACCACGGTGTACAGCCCTCGATCGGGAATCGTACCGCCAGAGGTAACGGCCACTTTCTGCGAACCGGGACGGGCGGAGATCAGGCCATTATCCCGATTCCATACCAGTCGCGGCCGGAAGGCCGAGAATTCCTCGCTGTTGTATTCGCCGGACATCATGCCGATTACCGCATCGAACATGTCACGTGGCAGTTCGGCAAACGGCGCAGCACGGCGCACCGTGGCATACCAGTCATCAGCGTTCAAATCGTGCATCGCGGCAGCGGCCACGGTCTGCTGGGCAAGAATATCGAGCGGATTGCGCGGCACGGCCAATGGTTCTATATCGCCGGCAATCATGGCTTCCAGACTTGCGGCCCCAGTGACAATCTGCTGACGGGTGAGCGGGTAGAACAATGCGTGAGAGACGCCACCGACCTGATGATCGGCACGGCCTACACGCTGCAATCCGGAGGAGACCGACAACGGCGTATCGACTTGAATCACCAAGTCGACCGAGCCCATATCAATGCCGAGCTCCAAACTGGAGGTGGCCACCACGCAGCGCAATTCACCACGTTTAAGCCGTTCCTCAATCATTTTGCGTCGATCTTTGGAAACCGACCCATGATGAGCCATGGCGATGACATCATCGCCCTCATGTGAGCCGACAAGCATGGTGGTGGAGCCGACCACAGCATCGTAATGTGTGGAGAACCCTTCGCGGCCTTCCGGAGAGCCCGGATCCCGCACAGTGTCGGGATTGGTGCCATGCCGGGTCTGCGCATACAGATCGTTCAAGCGCGCAGTAAGTTTCTCAGCCACACCACGCGAATTAACGAACACCAATGTGGTGTGGTGCGCGAGAATCTCATCCAAAATGCTGCGTTCCACCACCGGCCAAATGGAACCGGAAGTACGGTCGCCCGCCGCTCCAACCAACGCGGAGGAATCGAACGCATCACTCGCATCAGAATCGTCCCCAGAAGTGGAAGAAACATCTCTATCATCCACCGGCACAATGCCCCTGCGTTCAGCAAGTCGCTGCATGGCCGGCGTGACACCACTGATATGCGGAGCGGACCGTTCAGCATCCACGCCACCGACACGCTGCTTGGCATTCACGGACTGCAAATCACGCATGTTTTCCAACGGCTCAATCATGCGCAAATCCATTGCAGGCCGCCCACCGGGATTCACGATGGCAACCGGTTGCCCGCCGCCCAGGAATCGCGCCGCCTTTTCAGGCGGATTCACCGTAGCGGATAGACCAATGCGCTGCATATGACGATCGCCGCGGCCAGCATCAACGGCGGCATCACCGCCCTCATCAGCATCTGCATCGATTGCATCTCGCTTGCGCGATTCTGCGACAAGGTTCTCCAGCCGTTCCAGACTTACCGCCAAATGTGCGCCGCGCTTGGTGCCCGCCACTGCATGAATCTCATCGACGATCACCGTATCGACAGTGCCGAGAATCCGCCCTGCCTTCGAAGTGAGCAACAAATACAACGATTCTGGCGTGGTAACGAGGATATCCGGTGGATGGGAGGCTATGCGCCGCCGCTCCTGTGCGGTGGTGTCGCCTGAACGAGTGGCGACCGCGATCTTCGGCACGGGCAGCCCTTGCGCCTCGCACTGTGCGGCAATGCCCTCCAAAGGCTGTTCTAGGTTCTTGGCCACATCGGCCGCGAGCGCCTTTAACGGCGAGATATACAGCACACGCACACCGGCACGCCGCGTGCGTGGCACGGTCATCAATCGGTCGATGGCTGAGAGAAACGCAGCCAATGTTTTGCCGGAACCGGTAGGGGCGATGACCAAGACATTGCGACCGGAATGGATTGCCGGCCATGCCTGAGCCTGTGCCTCGGTCAGCTGACCGAAGGCATGCTCGAACCACACCTTGGTGGGTTCGGAAAACAGGCTCAGGCTTTCGTACATATGTACGATTATAGGTCAGCTGAAGTAGGCGATGACTTCTTCGGCGGTACCGTAGGCACTTTGGGCACCGAGCTCGGTGGCCGCATAAGCGGAGACGTAGGAGCCGATTTGCGCGGATTGCAGCAGCGTATGACCGGCGGCCAAGCCAGCCAGCACGGTCCCCATGAACGAGTCGCCGCAACCGGTGGTGTCCACTGCATTGACTTGCGCGGCGGATACGCGATGCCAACGTCCGTTCTCGATCACCACCGATCCCGACGCACCAAGCGTCACTATCGCCCGGTCGAATCCGTAATCGGTGAATCGTTCGGCGACCTCATACCAGTCGAGTGATTCCACGTCACCATCCGGCAGACCCAGCAGTTGAGCCACTTCATGCTGGTTGACCAGCAGAATATCCGTGGCTTCCACCAGTTCGTGAGGCAGCTCGTCCATAAATGGCGAGTCGTTGAGCAGCACGGTCACGCCAGCGTCATGCGCGGTCTGCGCGGCGGCGATAACGGTGGAAATCGGGCTCTCCAAACACAGGCCCAATACCGCGCATTCGGCGATGGTCGTGCGATGTGATTGCACATAGCCGGCACTTGCCTTGGCATTGGAACCCGGCGAATAGACGATGGTGTTCTCGCCCCTCAGCGCTCACGGTGATTACCGTGGTGCCGCTGGGGCCTTCGACATGCAGGATATCGGCGGTGTCGACGCCGGCCTCATCCAGCTTGCTTAATAGGAAGTCCGCGTTGGAGTCCTCGCCCACCGCACCCAGCAACTGGACATTGACACCGAGACGAGCGGCGGCAGACGCCTGATTCGCGCCCTTGCCGCCCGGCAGCACTTTCATGGCACCACCATTGACGGTTTCACCTGGCTTGGGTAGTCGTTTAGTGGTTACGGTGTAATCGGCGTTCATCGAGCCGACCACGATTACCGAGCCCGGCGCATCCTTCAGCGCTTCCAATCGTTCCCGTACGGGCTCGGGCATCTGTTCATGTTCTTCTTCACTTATCACCATGGGCTCCGAGCATAGTAGGCGGCGGGCCCAAATGCGCATATGATCAGCCGCGCAACTTGCGAAGACGCTCGTGCATGACCACCATCAGCACCAAGAGCACCAGCAAATACCACGGGTAGAGACTGATTGTCACATATTGCGCGATGATGCCGAACAGTGGCGGCATGAGCAGTGAGCCCACATAGGCGCAGGCCATCTGCACGCCGACGATGGCCTGCGATTTGTCTTCGCCGAAGTAGGCCGGCGTCGAGTGGATGACGCACGGATAAATCGGCGCGCACCCGAAGCCGATGACCACCAGCCCAACGACCACGCCAAGGTGGTGAGGCAATGGCACGAACATGGTGAGGATGCCGGCGAACACCAGCACTTGGCCGAGGCGAATCATGACCGGATCCTTGAATCGCATGGTCAGGAAGCCGGAAAGCGCACGGCCCACGGTGATACCTACGTAGAATAGGCTGGCCCAGCTGGCGGCGGTGATCTTGTCGATGCCGCTGTGCATCACCATATAGCTGGAGGCCCACAGACCCGCCGTGGATTCGACGGCGCAGTAGCAGAAGAACATCACGAGGATTTCCTTGGCACCGCGAATGGCGAGCACGCCGGCCACGCCGAGCGGTTTGCGTTCAGCAACAGACACCCCTTCAGCAGTGCCAAATCTCTCGGCATTGCCGTCAGATGATACGGTGCCATCGGTCGATTCGCCGACCGCAGTTGCGCCACGTTTCTTCCACAGTGGCAGGCTCAGCACCAGGATGACGGTCAGCATCACCTGCAGGATCGCGATGTACCGATAGCCCCACGGCCAGCCTTGACCTTGAGAGAGCGCATAGCCCATGATGTAGGGGCCGACCGATGCGCCGACGCCCCACATGCAGTGCAGCCAGCTCATATGCCGGCTTTCGTAGTGAATGGCTACGTAGTTATTGAGCGCCGCATCCACTCCGCCCGCGCCAAGGCCGTATGGTATGGCGATGGCCAACAGCACCCAGTAATTCGGGGCAACGGAGAAACCGGCCAAGGCCGCCGCAGTCAACGCCACCGAAACGGCGGTGACCTTGCCTGCCCCGAATTTCAATGTCATTCGGTCCGAAAGCAGCGCCGAGACGATCGTGAACATGGAAATCACCGCGGAGATGCCGCCGGCCCACGCCACCGGCACGTTCAGATCCTGGCTCATGGTGGGCCATGCGGACCCGAGTAGCGAATCCGGCAATCCCAGACTGATAAACGCCACATAGATGACGGCAAGCAACAGACTGGCCATGTTCCATCTCCCATTCACAGTGCGGCACCGGTTGTGATAACGATGTCATCAGTCTATCGAATAGCGCTTCAGCAACACGCAAACATCACAGTTTGGAGTCTTGCCCGCAGTACACCGGCGTGGAATCGGCTACGCCGCGCGGGTCAAAGCCGATGATGTCGTAGTTGTCCTTGAGATAATCGGTGGTGGTGCACTCGATGAAATCCTGATGATATACCGCAGCACCCTCTGACGAAATAGCTGTCCGCCAAAGACGGACTGAGAGGAGAGAAATACGAGTAGCCCGCTACCACCCGAGGCCTCCCCCCCCCCCAGTCAGCTTCGCCGACAGCCCCCTCATCAGAGGGAGCTTGAGATAGGACGGTCAGGTATCGATCTTGGAGCGGTCGAAATCGTCAGCGTTGTCGACGATGAACTGCTTGCGCGGCGGCACGTCGTCGCCCATCAGCAGGCTGAAAATCTCGGATGCCTGGGCGGCGTCCTCCATGCGGATGCGGCGCAGCATACGCGTGCGCGGGTCCATGGTGGTGTCCGCCAACTGGTCGGCGTCCATCTCGCCCAGACCCTTGTATCGCTGGATGTCGTCGTTGTATCCGATGTGCTTCTTGTCGAGGTCGGCCAGTTTGCCGGCCAGCTCGTCATCGGAATACGTGTAGATGTATTCGCCCTTGTGCGAGCCGGTCAACGCGATGCGGTGCAGCGGCGGCACTGCGGCATACACGTAGCCGTGTTCGATAAGCGGCCGCATGTACCGGTAGAACAGCGTCAGCAGCAGGATACGGATATGAGCACCATCCACATCGGCATCGGTCATCATGATGATCTTGCGGTAGCGCGACTGTTCGATGTCGAAGCTCTGGCCGGAGCCGGCGCCCACCACTTGGATGATGGCTGCGCATTCCTTGTTGGAGAGCATCTGCGTAATCGACGCCTTCTGCACGTTCAGAATCTTGCCTCGAATCGGCAGCAGTGCCTGGAAACCAGCGTTGCGGGCGGCCTTGGCGGTACCGAGTGCGGAATCACCCTCGACGATGAACAGTTCGGCCACGTCGTCATTGCCCGGCTGGCAGTCGGAGAGTTTGGCCGGCATCGAGGCGGATTCGAGCGCGTTCTTGCGGCGCGTGACCTCCTTGGCCTTGCGCGACTGGATGCGTGCGTGCATTTCGCCGACGATCTTCTCCAGCACGCGGCCGGATTGTTCCTTGTACCCGCGCTTGGAGCCGGTGATCATCTCGCCGAATTGCTTGTCGGTGAGCCGGGTGACGATCGGCTTGACCTGCGCGGTGCCAAGCACGTCCTTGGTCTGGCCTTGGAACTGAGGTTCGGCCACGCGTGCGGTGACCACGGCCACGAGTCCGGCTTGGATATCGTCGCGCTCCACCTTCATGGCGGAGTCCTTCATGTTCACCTTGAGCTTGCGGGCGTTGTCTTCCACCGCCTTGCGAATCTGCTTGGTGATGGCGTTCATGAAACCGTCCACGTGAGTACCGCCGCCGGGCGTCTCCACGATGTTCACGAAGCTCATGATTGTGGTGTCATAGCCGTTGACCCATCGCAGGGCGATGTCCACGCCGCAGGTGCGTTCGATTTCCTGGGCGTGCAGTTCGCCGCCCTCGCCCACGGCCTGGGTCTCCTCCTTATAGGTGCCCTCGCCTTGGATGCGCCAGATGTCGGAGATCGGCTCGCCTTTGGACAGGAAGTCGACGAAGTCCTTGACGCCGCCTGTGTGCAGGAATTCCACGACGCGCGGGTGCGCGGGCTGTTCGCCGAACGCGCCATCGACGACCTGGTCGCCGGCCGTCAGCGAGAAGTCCTCCTCGGCCGGGCTCTCGGCATCGTCGGGCTGGGATTCGGCGGAGTCGTCGAGGAGTTTGGCATCGTCGGACGAGACATCCAAGGCCGGTGCCTGGTCTTGCGCAGGTTCGACTGTTGCGTCATCAGTGGCCTCGACGGTGTCAGCCGCCGCCATTTCCGGTACGTTGTCGTCGATGATGGTGATTTTGAGGCCGGGCACCAGGAAGCTGGTCTGACGCACGCGGTCGATGAGCTGTTCGTATGAGAACTCGGCGGTTTTGTTGAAGATCTCCGGATCATACCAGTAGCGAATACGGGTACCAGTGGTTTTGGGAGATACCTTGCCGATGATTTCCAGCTCGGTGGGTCGGTTCTTGCGAGTGCGCTTGAACGGGGAATCGGGAGACGGATTGGCCGGGTCGGCATCCGTGTATACGCCAGGGTGACCTTGGTGGAAGGTCATGTGGTGCGTCTTGCCGTCACGATCCACTTCGACGTCCAGTCGGGAGCTCAGGGCATTGACCACGGAGGAGCCCACGCCGTGCAGGCCGCCGACGGCGTTATAAGACGAGTTGCCGAACTTGGCACCGGCATGCAGTTTGGTCAGCACGACCTCCACGCCGGACAGGCCGGTTTTCGGTTCCTTGTCCACCGGGATGCCTCGGCCATTGTCCGCGACTTCCACGGAACCATCGGTGTGCAGGGTGACCACAATGTCGTTGCAGAAGCCGGCCAAGGCCTCGTCCACGGAGTTGTCGATGATCTCCCACAGGCAGTGCATAAGCCCCTGCGAGTCGGTGGTGCCGATGTACATGCCCGGACGCTTGCGTACCGCATCCAAGCCCTCAAGAACGGCTAGGTCCTTGGCGCCGTATTCTTCTTTGGGCATACAGTCCTATTTTTCTCTTCAAATGCTTGGCTCCCCTCACAGAGGGGAGCCAGATGATCATTGATCCAGGAAGTCGCGCAGGGTCTGCGAACGGGACGGGTGGCGCAGCTTGGACATGGTCTTGGACTCGATCTGACGGATGCGTTCACGGGTCACGCCATACACACGGCCGATGTCGTCCAGCGTCTTCGGCTGGCCGTCTTCCAGGCCATAGCGCATCTTGATGACGCCGGCCTCACGCGGAGACAGGGTTTCCAGCACCTGCTTGAACTGTTCCTGCAGCAGGGAGAAGGCCACGGCGTCGGACGGAGCGATGGCGTCGGTATCCTCAATGAGGTCACCGAACTCGGAATCGCCATCCTCGCCAAGCGGGGTGTGCAGGGAAATCGGCTCGCGGCCGTACTTCTGCACTTCCTGCACCTTCTCAACCGGCATGTCCAGCTCGCGGGCCAGCTCGTCCGGCGTAGGTTCACGCCCCAGATCCTGCAGCATCTGGCGCTGTACACGGGACAGCTTGTTAATCACTTCAACCATGTGCACAGGCACGCGAATGGTGCGGGCCTGATCGGCCATGGCACGGGTGATGGCCTGACGAATCCACCACGTGGCGTAGGTGGAGAACTTGAAGCCCTTCTTCCAGTCGAACTTCTCGACGGCACGAATCAGACCAAGGTTGCCTTCCTGGATCAAATCAAGGAAGAGCATGCCGCGACCCGTGTAGCGTTTGGCGAGCGAGACCACAAGTCGTAGGTTGGCTTCCAGCAGATGGTCCTTAGCCTTCTTGCCGTCGGCGGCGGCCCACTTGAGTTCACGCTTGCGCTTGAACTCCATGCCTTCGCTTTCGGTGTCGAGCAGGTGCTGGGCGTACAGGCCGGCCTCGATGCGCTCGGACAGGTCGACTTCCTGCTCGGCGTTCAGCAGGCTCACGCGGCCGATCTGCTTCAGGTAGTCCTTGACCGGGTCGGCGGTTGCGCCGGCCGCAATCACACGACGTTTCGGATTGCCCGAGGGGATGATGTTTTCTTCCTCATCATCCGTGTCGGAGACCACGTAGGCACCCTTTTCCTTGGGCTGCTCGGGTGCCTTGGACTTGGCTTCTTCCTCGTCCTCGTCGTCTTCCACATCGTCGTCGTCGGCATCGTCTTCGTCAACGTCGTCAAGATCCTCGTCGAGGTCGTCAACGTCCAAATCGTCGTCGTTGACCTCGGCATCGTCATCAAGCTCGTCATCGACCTGAGTGTCCTCGTCTTTGACGAGCTCATCGTCCTTGGCCTTCTTCGCGGTTTTCTTCGCAGCGGACTTGCGCGTGGTCTTTTTCGAGGGCTCTGCGGACTTGGACTTCTTGGCGGAAGTCTTGCGTGCGGTGGTCGTAGAGCTGGCCTTCTTCTTGGTCTCGGTCTCCTCGCTGGACTCGGCTGTCTGCTTGGTTGCCGTCGTTTCCTTCGTGGCCAAAACTGCTCCTTCTGATCTCTCGCCGTGAAGTGCATATACCACATGGGCCCACTTCTGGCAAGGGCAAATCGTCAACTATGTGAGTAAACCACCCTCCACGGACGATTATTCCCACATCGTTGCCCGACGTGTTGCCGATCACCACACGCTTTCCTTCCGCGCATCGCGCGTAAAACCTCGGAAATCCGCCGTTTCTGTTCACTCAGCCCGAGCACCATGCCGGTGCCACGCCTCGATCGGCGGCTGAGAATATCATCGCCGCCAGCGAACAATCCTCATCGAGCAGCAGGCATCGCAAGGCGAACACCATTGCTCGTGGATCGCCCAGCCACCATAAGGTGTAGGCGATTACGGCCAATGGCTGTATGCAGTACGGCACCGGTGAGGCTTCGGCGATATCGAGCAACATACCGATGCCGGTATGGCAACGCTCCTTATCCGGCATCATGCCTTCATCCTCGAATGCGCAGGTCAGCAGCTTGCCCATTCGTGTTCTCGTACGCGCCAGATGTGGTCGCGCCGCGAATTCCATGAGCCATGACTTGGGGCAACGGCTTTCATCAATAACCAGCGAGAGAATCAGCGCATCACGAATCGATAAGGTCTCGCGCATGCCCACCGCAAACGCGGCCATCGTCTCTCGGCCTAGGTCGGTGTTCCCGGCATCGAGGCAAGACAGCCATTCGTCCAATGGTTCGGCCACCCAGTCGGCATTAGCCTGCTGCGCGCCTCGAAGTCGGCGATCATTGCGAAATTCCTGTGATCTCGTCTCCAACTCGTCAAAGACAAAGGGCTCCGTCTGCTCGGCGGCGTGCCGTTTGGCGTGTCGGTTCTTACGCGGCTTGTGTGGCGTGTTGTTGTTCATCATGTCCTCCTTGACTAATGGTGTGCAATCTATTGGTGTTGTGGTGCGCGCTGAGCCAAGTAGCTCACGCACCGAGTGGGTGTGCCCACTATGGCTGAAAACGCCGTATGACGCAGGAAAAAACGACCATTGTGGTTCTAGCTTCAAAACCCTTGATTTTCAACGTTCTTGTGTTCTTCAAACCCTGTGGATAAGTTATTAGGCATGTGCACAACTGCTAACAAACGCGAAATCATCGAGCCACGCATCATTCAGTTGGTGCGGGAACTGACTGCCGCCCCCGCCACCGACGAGGTTGCCGACGCCCTGAAACCGGTGATGGAACAGGTTGTGGACCAAGCCGCCTTCTCCAGCCAAGGAGGCAAACGACTGCGTGCGCTGCTCGCATTGGACGCCTTCGATATTCTTGCCGGCGACGTGACTCCTGATTGGCGTGACGCCATGATTGACCTAGCCTGCGCCATTGAAGTGTTTCAGACGGCCGCACTGGTGCATGACGACATCATCGACGAATCCGATCTGCGCCGGGGCAAGCCTTCCGCACATCGTGCCTTGGAACAGGCCGTACACAGCGGTGCCATAGGCCGTGGCTTGGGCCTGATGCTCGGCGACATTCTGGCCACTGCCTGCATTGAAATCACACGCCGGTCCGCCAGCCGTCTTCCCAGCACCGATGCCCTGAACGAGGCGTTTCTTACCATGCAGCGCGAGGTGGAAATCGGCCAGGTACTGGATTTGGCCGTCGAGATGACCCCGCTGTCTAATCCCGAAGCTCTGGCGAACGCCTCATTGAACGTATTCCGCTGGAAGACAGCCAGTTACACCACCATCGCTCCACTGCTGCTTGCACTGCTGGCCGCAGGAGAGAGCCCGGATCAGGCCAGGCATTGCGCGTTGGCCGTCGGCCGGCCGCTCGGACTGGCGTTCCAACTGGCGGATGACCTGTTGGATGTCGTCGGATCAAGCCGCAATACCGGAAAACCAATTGGCGGAGACATCCGAGAAGGCAAACGCACAGTGCTGTTGGCTGATGCTCTGTCTGCGGCAGATACGGCGGATAAGGCCGATCTGATCGCCATCTTCGAAGCGGATTGTCGCAATGACAACCAGGTGGCCCGCACCATTGAACTGTTCACGTCGACCGGTGCTCTTGATCGATCCCGCGAGCGCATCGCTGCCCTATGGGGTGAGTCCCGTAAGGCGATTGCCGGTCTTGAGCTGAATTCCGAAGCGCAACGCCGTCTGACCGAGGCTTGTGCGCGATTCATCCCCGAATCCTTGCGATAGTCCACAATGCGAGCCGCCGGACCATGAGACCATGAACACCGGTGAAAACCCGTGAAAACTATGCGCTGATGCTCCGGCCGCGTAACCGGGGCCATGTACACTGAACGTGTTTAGTCGTGATTAAAGGAACCGTACGATACAACATGAGTGAGAACGAGCCCGCGCAGATGATTGAGGGACGCTACCGCATCGTGCGCAATATCGCCGAGGGTGGTATGGCCACCGTGTATGAGGCCATCGATGAGCGTCTGGGGCGCACCGTGGCGATTAAGGTCATGCACACACAACTCGCCAAAGGCCCGCATCGGGAGCAGTTCGTCGAACGGTTCCGCCGCGAGGCCAATTCGGCCGCGTCCATCGCCAACCCGCACATCGTTCAGGTGTATGACACCGGCGAGTTCAATGGACTTGATTTTCTGGTCATGGAATATGTGCATGGCGTCAATCTGCGGCATGAGATGAACGCCCAAGGCACATTCTCCGTACGTGAGACGCTGCGCGTGGTAGCGGAGACGCTGGATGGTCTGGCTTCCGCGCATCGCGCCGGCGTGGTTCACCGTGACATCAAGCTCGAGAACATTTTGATCAATGATCGCGGCCATGTGCAGATCACTGATTTCGGTTTGGCCAAGGCCGCCAGCCAGGCCACATTGAGCTCCACCGGCATGCTATTGGGCACCGCCGCTTATCTGGCTCCCGAAATGATCGAGAACAATCAGGCCACCGCGCAAGGCGACCTGTATTCGGTGGGCATCATGGCATGGGAGATGCTGACCGGCAAGGTGCCGTTCGATTCGGATAATCCGGTGACGCTTGTCTTCAAGCATGTTCATGAGGACGTGCCGTCCGTGGCCACGGTCTGCCAGGGCATTGATCCGTCCGTGGCGGCGTTCATCGCCCATCTGACCGCGCGTCAGGTGGATGCCCGCCCCGCCGATGGCGCGGCAGCAGCTGAGGAACTAAGCCAGTTGGCCGCCAAATTGCCGCTGGAGGCGTGGCAATACCGTTTGCATGCCGAACCTATCGGAGGCGATCAGACCGATGCCACCGCTGCAGCATTGGTAGGCAATATCGCCGAGCAGGCCCCGCTGACCGGCGTACCTGCCGGTGCAGCAACGTTCGAGCCGTCCGTACCGGCATTTTTGGCCGATGATGCCGCAAGCAATACCGCCGATACCGGTGGCGCCGCAGACGTCAATCCTCCGGCACCTCCGGTCGCCCCCACCACGGCACTTGATTCGTCGATGTTAGCCGATGCTTCGGCTCCCCATAAGGCGCAGATCATGGCACAGTCCGGCAGCGAGACACAAGTGCTGCCTCAGGCCGGCGATGCCTTCACCCGAGCGCTTGCCCTTTCCGATGAGCCGGACGTCGCTTCCAATGGCACCGGGCCAAAGAAGCAGCGCAGCAAAAAACCGCTCATCATCGTACTGGCGATCGTGCTGGTACTGGCTGCAATCGGCGGAACCGCCGGCTGGTGGTGGTTTGCCGGACCGGGCAGCTATTGGAGCGTGCCCAAGCCGGATGACGTGGCCTGCGATGCGAATGCAGGCACCGAATGTTCGCTGGCCGGCGCGGATTGGGCCACGTATGAAAGCACGTTGAAGGCTCTCGGCATCCCCTACAAGACGCACAAGGAATACAGCGACGACGTGGCGGAAGGCAAGATCGTCTCTTCTTCCGTGAACAAGACCAAGGCCGTTGTGAACAGCCACATAAGCAAGCGAGCCAATCAGGAGCTTACGGTGGTGGTGTCCAAGGGCGTGCGGATGGCCACCATCCCGAAGGATATTCTCGACGCGGATTCGGCCAATGGCAAAGACCCGTTGAACGCGCTCAAGAAGGCTGGCTTCGATAATGTCAAGCACGACGAGTCGAAGGACGAGTATTCGATGGACACGCCGCAGGGTGTGGCGTTGACGATCTCCCCTGATCCCGGTACCACGGCCAAGCACAACGATGAGGTGACGGTCACTTTGAGCAAGGGACCAATGCCGGTGACCATGCCTAACATCGTCGGTAAGACCCAGGATGAGATGCAAGCCGCGCTCGGCGAGTTGAAGCTCGCGGCCAATGTCACCGAACAGTACGATGACAAGGTCGAGGCCGGCCAAGTCATTTCCGCGTCTCAGGAAGCCGGAGCCCAGCTGAAGTGGGGAGACAGCGTGGACGTGGTGATTTCCAAGGGTCCGGAGATGGCGACGATACCGTCCGGCCTTGTCGGCAAACAGGAAAGCGCCGTGACCAAGACGCTTGAGGGTCTCGGGTTCGAGGTGAAAACCGACAAGGTGCTCGGTGGTCTGTTCGGCACGGTACGTACCGTGAAAAGCGGGGATACGGACCTATCCAACGGCGGCAAGATACGTCTGCGCGATGCCAACGGCAACCCCACCGTCATCACCCTCACCATCGTGTGAGAGTAATCAACTGGCTCCCCTCGCTGAGGGGAGCCAACACATATTATTCGGCTTCTTCGGCGGCCTGTTGGGCCTTGAGCTCGGCCTTGACCTTCTGGGCGTATTCGTTCACGAATTCCTGACCGCTCATTTTCTGGATTGCGGCGGAAACGCGATCGGTCAGCGAACGCAAATCATCATGTGTAATCTCATCGGCCGGCTTCTTGGCAACCTCAATCGGCTTGCCATACAACACCTTGGTCTTGCCCTTCTTGGGAATCGACGTGCCAATCGGCTGCAGCTTGTCCGAGCCGATGATGGCGGTCGGCACAATCGGGCAACCGGTCTCGAGTGCAAGTCGTGCGGCGCCGGTGTGTCCCTTGTACAGTCGACCGTCCGGGCTGCGCGTGCCTTCAATGTGGATACCGAACAGGTGCCCATCCTCGATAATCTCGCGTGCGTGCTCGAGTGCGCCAATCGACTTGCTGCCACCGGAACGATCAACCGGGAACACGCCCACGGACGTGAACCACCACTTCTTGAACTTGCCCTTCAATCCCTTGCCCTCGAAGTATTCGGCTTTGCCCATGAAGTGCACCATGCGCGGGCAGGTAATCGGAATCAAAGCATCGTCGATCACCGCCAGATGGTTGGCTGCGATAATCGCGCCACCCTCTCGCGGCACGTTATTCAGTCCGCTGACAGCAGGGCTCAAACGATGATGAGCAATAGGGCCGAAACCTTTGACGAAGAACCAGTAGAGCACTTGGCATTCCTCCCGCAGACGAACTAGCCATTGGCCGGTCGCCTGATTAGAGTGACAGTTATGACTGAGAACCAGAATAGCAATGCCGACGGAGAGAGGCCAACCCCCACGCCGGGCAACGGACAGGATTCCGATACTTCATCCAAGTCGTCGACTCCCGGTGCCGCCGGACAAGCCACGAATGGTGCCGATACACCGCAATCGCATGACGCGAACGATTTGGATGCGGCGTGGGCCGCGTTCGAAGCCGAGCATCAGGCCGACTTGCATGACGTGGCTTCCTCCAGGCAGGCCAAAAAGTTCGAGAAGCAGACCAAGAAACGCGAGAAGGAGGCGCTGCTTTCCGTAGATGACTTGGATATCGGCTCGTTCACCGATGATGCTCGCCCGAGCCGTGGCGGCAAAAAAGGCAAGCGGTCAGGTCCCCGTGATTTCACCGGCTCCAGCTGGCTGGATACCGATAATGTGATGGACGCCTATGATGATGGCGGCTTCACTCCCCCGAACCCTGATCTTGGTCCGGTCAAAGCGTCTACGGTACTGCTGACGGCGTTGCTTATCATTGGTCTCGTAGGCGAAGCGGTGATGATATTCGTCCCCGGCTTGAACGCGATTCCTCTCTTAGGCGCGCTGCTCAATATTCTCTTCGGGCTGGGCGTCATTTTAGGCTTGGGTGGATTGGTGGCCAAAATCCTCAACCGCAAAGACCGCCCCGGTGATCAGGGCGGCTATTACGACGACGGCGCGAGGGTGTAGCTCGCGTAGGCTGTGTGGTCCTTGTCTCCCCTCTCTGAGGCTGAGCCGTTAAGCAAACAGCCCAGTGGGCTGTTTGTAGGCGAGGTGTGAGAGATAGCGAACCAATGTATTGCGGGCGTGGCTCGTCCGTAATTGCGGCCGAGCCAAGATAGGTCACGAATTGAAGTCGATGGACTCCTGCAACTCGGCAATCATGGCCTTGGCCGCATCAAGAGCCTTACGTTTGCCGAATACCACATCCTGCTGGTACCGCACGATGGTTTTGTCGAGTTCGGAGGCACCGTTTGGTGTAATCGATGGCGATTGCCCCAGTGTCGGCTGAATCTCATCCACAAAATCAAGTGCGGTCCGATCAGTTCCGATTGCATCCTTGGCAAGCATCTTACGAATGTCGTTATTGGCGGGGATGCCGCGTTCGGTACCAAGAATCGTTCCGACGTTCTTATCGTTGATCAGATAATCCACCAGCATGGCGGCTTCGGCAGGATGCTGTGTGCCGGAGGAAATCGCCCAGTACATGCCGGGTTTCAAGTACATGGTCCGTTCCCCCGGCGTGATCTGCGGCAGTTGCACCAACGTCATATTATCCGTGCCAGCGGCCTCGGCATACGGAGTAATCTGCGTGGCTTGCGCAATCATCATCGCCTGCTTGTCCTTGCCGAAATCAGTGTCGTTCAGCGTGGCGGCAGTATTCTCACTCCATCGTTCCGCACTGCCTTCGATGCCGTTCTTGGCCCAGTCAGCAGGCAACTGCAAGAATGAAGCCAAGGTTTCAGGCGAGATGGCGACAGTGTTGCCTTTGAACAGGCTCTCGCCATGCTGCCGCGCCCACAATTGCAGGCCATAGCCATTATCCGGTGCGATGGCACCGATGATTTTGCCGCCTGATTTGTCTGATACTTGTTTGGCAAAATCCCCGAATTCATCCCACGTCCAATGGTCGGTATCTGGCAGGGTGAGGTCCAGCGAGTCGAGCAAGTCGTTATTGACGATGACACCATATTGCGAGGTGGCTGCAGGTGCGGCGACTTGTTTGCCTTCCACTTGGCCCATGGTTTTCAGTGACTTATCCATAGTGCTCAGGTCGAGGTATTTCGATGTCTTGTTCAAATCGAGCAGGGCATCCATGGAACCATAGAAAGCCAGGTAAAGCTCATCCATCTGCATCACATCGGGCGCGTTGCCGCCTGCCGACTGTACGGCGAGCTTGTCCCAGTAGCCGGTCCAGTCAGCATACTCGGTATCGACGTGGATGTTCGGATGTTCTTTTTCGAAGCCTTTGACCGCTTTCTCAGTGGCCTTGATGCGGGCGTCGCCTCCCCACCAGTTGAGACGGATCGTCACGTCCCCTTTGGCCGGCACAACCGGCACGTCAGCGGCACCAACCGAAGTGCCGCACGCCGCAGTCACACACAAGGCCACGGCCGCCATAACAGTCGCCATATATTTCTTCCACAAACGCTTCATCACTTGCCTCCCCCGTAGTTGCAATTCCCTGAACGAGATACTTTTGCCCGAACGTGAACACCAGGAACAGCGGGATCAAGCTAACCACGCTCATGGCGAACATCGGGCCGTAGCTGGACTGAGACTGCGAGTCGATGAAGGTACGCAACGCGATCGGCACGGTATACATGTCCGGCTTGGTCAAGTACAGCAGTTGGCTGAAGAAATCGTTCCACGTCCAGATGAACGTGAACACGGCGCAGGTGCCGATGGCCGGCTTCATCAAAGGTAGTAGCACTTGGAAGAAGATGCGAATGTGACCGGCGCCGTCGAGCTTGGCGGCCTCATCCAAGTCGCGTGGCAGTCCTCGTAGGAACTGGTAGAACAGGAAGGTGAAGAATCCATCCATCGCCAAAAACTTCGGCAGAATCAACGGCACGAAGGTGTTGATCAGATGCAGCGAGTTCCACATGATGTACTGCGGAATCACAATCACATGAATCGGCACCATGAGCATCAGCAGCATAAAGCCAAACAGCACGCCACGGAACCGGAAGTTGAGTCGTGCGAAGGCATAGGCCGCCATCGAGCAGGTGAGGATGTTGCCGACGATCGCGAATACGACGATGATCAGCGAGTTGAGAATATACCGCCCGAACGGCTGGCTCAGCGCATTCCATCCGGCCGCGTAATTCTCCCAGACCGGATTGGTGACCACGAGACCCATGTTCTTGAAGATCTCGTCCTGCGGGCGCAGCGAGCTGGCGATCATCCACAGAATCGGATACAGCATAAGAATCGCCACGAGCAGCACGGCAATCTGCCTGATGACGGCCACGATTACGCGGGATACGGCACGCTTCTTGTTGCCGTTCAGGCCGTTTCCCGAGCCAAGTTCGGCTGCGTTCATTGGTTGAGTCATAGTCGTATTAGTCGTCATAGTGCACCCAGAACTTCGAAAGAGCGAAATTGATTCCCGTCAGCACGGCCACGATAATCACCATGATCCAGGCCAGTGCGGAGGCATATCCCATCTTCAGAGAGGCGAAACCCTGCTGGTAGAGGTACAGCGTGTAGAACAGCGTCGAATCGCTTGGGCCGCCCGTGCCGCCGGAGACTACGTACGCTTGGGTGAAGGTTTGGAAGCTGTTGATCACGCTCATCACGAGATTGAAGAAGATGATGGGCGACAGCTGCGGCAGGGTGATGGCTGTGAACTGCTTCCATTTGCCGGCACCGTCCACGCTGGCCGCCTCGTACAATTCGCGCGGTATCTGGCGCAGGCCGGCCAGGAAGATGACCATCGGCGAGCCGAACTGCCACACATGCAGGGCGATAAGCGTCCAATTGGCGGTGTCCGGGTTCGCGATCCAAGACATCGATGAGTTCGCACCGAACAGGTTCAGCAGTGCATTGAACAGACCGTCCGAACCGAACACCATTTTCCACGGCACCGCCACGGCTACCGAATCGCCGAGCATGGACGGCAGATAGAAGGCCGAGTGGTAGAAGGCGAGTCCCTTCATGCCACGGTCCAGCACAACGGCCAAAGCCAGTGCGGCGATCAATTGCAGCGGCACGGAGATCACCACGTAGGTGAGCGTGACCTTCAGCGAGCTCACAAACCGCGGGTCGGCAAGCATATGCCGGTAATTCATGAGCCCCACGAACTGTGGAGGTTTGATCATGTTGTACTTGGTGAATGAGATCACCAGCGAATGCAACATGGGAATAAGGCTCAAACAGATGGCACCAATCAGCCACGGTGCCAGAAAGCCCAGCGCGACCTTGGTGTCGGTCGGTTTGTCTTTCGGCTTATGCCGGTTTTTGACCAGCGACCCGAATTCCGAAAACGAACTCACGATGTCCCTCCCATAGCTTCAGCCTTCATCGGCTGTATGCATCACAGCATATTGAATCGTCATCCGCCGTTGCCACTTGTTGCCAAAGTTGCATTCATCTCATGGTGATGCCGCTTCAAGATGAGATGAACATGGCATTGTGCATCGGATGATCCATCATCTCCGCTTTACCCAATCGCAAACCCTCATGAGGATATGCGACGATGCCGCACCCCTCTATGAGGGTCTGCGGCATCGCTAGCCAATAGTTAACAATCCATAGGTCCGTCACGCTTCGATATCATCGAAGGTGACGTTGCGGGCATGATGCAGACGCACACGCATATGGTTCTCCTCCGAGGTCTTGCGATCCGATGCGGTGGCGTATGTGACATTATGGAACTCCATGTTCTCGAATACCGGCGGCACATCCGAACCTTCGCCATCATCGTTATATCCCACGGAATGAATCAAGATGTGCGAGGCCTCGCAATGGCGCAACCGCACGTCACGCACGTATCGGCACACCCGCGAGGCTTTCTACGACCTTCTTGGCCTCACTAGCAACTTCCGTCTTGCTGCCACCGTTCTTGAGACGGTTGATTTCACCGTTCAGGATGCCATCAGTGCGCTTGTCGAGTTTGAAGGTCAAGGCGATGATCCAAGAGAGCACCAGACCGATGACAGTCCAGCAAGGGAACCAAATCAGGCTTCGCGCAACGAGCCAGAACAGGCAGGATGCTATGGCCACCGCGGTCCATGCTCCACCACCCATTGCCGGCTGAATCTTCCACGTGGCGAAAATGGTGCCCAAAGGCACGATGCCCGGACCAAAGGCAAGTTGGAACACGTTCTTCGGACCGATCTTGGAGAACAGATAGCCCCATAGCGGTGTAAAGAACTTGGTGACAACATCAATGGAAAGCAGCATAGATGCGAACGCCGCATTCTTGCCCCAGCAGAAGATCACGAAGAACACGAAGGTCTGGCCGAACACATCCATCATGCAGTGGCTGGTCAGGTAAATGCCCATGAACTTGCGGAACGAGGAGATACGGAAGGTCGAGATGTAGTCAACGGCCAGATTGCCGACATTCTTGCACCAACGCGCAAAGCCGAACGGCTGCTTCTTCTCCGCTTCGATCGCAGACACGTCGTAACCGGCTTCCTCAGGAGTCATCTCCCACGTGGTGCGGGATACGATAAACAGCATGATGGCGAACACAACGGTGATGCCGATGGCAAATGTCTGATATGAAATGGCCTTGTCATCGCCCATCACCGACAGCACCTATCCGCCATAGGAATGATCACCGTGGAACCGGAAACAATCATACGCATGGTGGAAAGCAACGTACGGCCGTTGTAATCATCGGTCATCTCAGTGGGCAACGATGAGTAGGAGACGAGGAACATCTGCAATACAACATGGAAAACGGATTCAAAGCAGTGCAGGATTTTCTGCGTCACCCGACTGACGCCTTGTTCGCCTTCAACGACGTAATGGCCATCGGATTCATGGCCGCAGCCCAGCGTAAAGGCATACACATCCCCAACGATGTCAAAGTGGTGGGTTTCGACGACATACTGATGTCCGCCTTTACCAATCCCCAGCTATCCACCATTCGACTTCCTGTGGAGGAGAACGCACGTAATGCCGCTGAGCTACTATTGCAGCGCCTTAGGCGACACAATATCGGTGCGGCGAGCACTCTAGCAGAACAAGCAATGTTCATCGATCGAGGCAGCATCCACACCATCGAATCATGATATAGACACATAAGCCCCCTCATCAGAGGGGGGCTGAGTACGGTGTATCACGCCTTGGACTTGGCGGTTTCGATCCACTTGTCGAACAGGGCTTCGGCCTTGCCGGAATCGACGGTTTCCTCGGCCAGCTTGTAGGCTTCGGCGAAACGCTCGGCCAGTGTGCCGTTGCCGACCAGATTGCCGTCGGCCACGATGGCGGAGGCGGCGTTGAGCAGTGCGGTGGTGCGGGACGGAATGTCCTTGCCAGCCAGGAAGTCCTTGAATGCGTTGGCATTGACGTCCGGAACGCCGCCCTTGAGCTGTTCGACGGTAATCTTGGTCAAGCCCAGATCCACGGTCGGATCGAACTCGGACTCGGTAACCTTGCCGTCGCGAATCTCCCAGACGGAAACCGGGCCGGTGGGGGCAAGTTCGTCCATGCCCTCATGCGAGGTGTAGACCAAGCCAGACTGTCCACGGCTGGCGTACACGGCTGCCATAATCGGGCTCACCTTGCGGTTGGCGCAGCCGATGGCCACGTGTGCCAGGTTGGCGGGGTTGGTCAGCGGCCCCAGGATGTTGAAGACGCACGGGATGCCCAGCGCGGCGCGAATCGGCCCCACGAAACGCATGGCCGGGTGGAAAGTGCGGGCGAACGCGAAGGTGATGCCCACCTCGTCGCCCACTTCGCCGACGGCTTCCGGCTTCAGATCCAGCGGCAGGCCAAGGGCTTCGAGCACATCGGCGGCACCGCACTTCGAAGATGCAGCGCGGTTGCCGTGCTTGACGATCTTCACGCCGGCTGCTGCGGCGGCCACGGAGCCCATGGTGGACAGGTTCACGGTGGCGAAGCCGTCACCACCGGTGCCCACGATGTCGGTGGTCTCACCGGAAACGTTCAGCGGCACGGCGTGGGAGACCATGGCCTTGGCGGCACCACGCACCTCGTCGGCGGTCAGCCCCAGCTGCTCCTGCATGGCGAGCGCGGCACCCACTGCGGCGGGGTTCGCGTTGCCCTGCATCAGGTCGTCCACGAACCACTCCGATTCCTCAGCAGTAAGGTGGTCTCCCCCGACCAGCTTGGTGAGAATCGACTTCCATGTGATCTCGGCCATGATGCCCTCCTTGGCGTTTCCTACGCCGTGTGGTGTATGTTCGTCGCTCATTGTAATGGTTTGTCATTTCAAGACCCTGAATCTTCCATATTGCAAAATATGAGTCAGCTCCCGCCAACGGGAGCCAACCTATTTTTTTCGCCAATCAGCCGTCTGCAACCAGCTGGTCAGCAATATCAGTCGCTAATCAGACTCACCGCTTCACTCGGCGGTCTGCGGCCATCACTTCTCATACTTGATGCCGGTAAGCTGTTCGACGATCTTCTTGGTCTCCGGCTCAACGTCAGCCTTCTTGCCGCCGGCCTTGAGCCGGTCGATTTCCTTGAGCAGCACGGCGTCGGTCTTCTTGTCGAGCTTCATGGTGAAGGACACGATCCAAGCAATGGCCAGACCGGCGATGATCCACCACACCAGCACGTTACCGATGGCGTTGACGGCCTGATCAGGCTGCGGCTTGCCGGCCTTGAACGCCTCTTCGACGAAACCGTTGGCACCGAGGTACCAGCCCCAAGCCATGGCGGACAAGCCAGCGGTGATCTTGCGGGCGAACTGCTGGAAACCGATGTACAGGCCACCGCGGTTTTCGCCAGCCATGATCATATCGACGTCCGGGATGAGCGGGAACACGTTCCACGGAATGAACCAGGTCATAGCACGGAAGATCAGCCACCAGACCACGACCACGTACAGCATGACGTTCCGCACGGCGGTGTTGTTCTGGGCAGCAGTCTGCCACAGGCCCCACAGGCCAAGCAGACCGATGATGGCGCCGGCAAAGTTCAGGGAGAACATCTTGCGCGGGCCAAGCTTGGCGAAAATCCAGCCGAACACGGGCTTGAGCGGTTCGCCGATCAGCGCCATGCCGAGCAAAGCGGAGCCGAAGGCCACCGGCTTGTTGAGGTTGTAGAGCACGAAGAACAGCCAGACCTGACCGAAGATGTCCAGGAAGGACTGGCCAAGCAGGTAGATGATGATGTGCTTGCGGAAGGTCTTGTTGCGCAGGGTGGAGAAGTAGCCGATAAAGATGTCGGCCACACCCTTGAGCCACTTGCCGAAGTTGAACGGTTCCTTCTGTTCGGCTTCAAGGGCAGCCTCGTCGAAACCGGCCTCTTCAGGAGTCAGTTCCCACGTGGACTTGTACGCGATGAACACGAACACGGCGAACAGCACGATGAAGAAGCCCATGGAAATCGTGTAGGACGAGCTCTTCTTGTCACCGAGAGCATTGAGGAATGCTTCGACGACAACGTGCTTAAAGCCGAACCGTTATGGGACAACCGGTATATGCTGCCTAAGGCCGGCTCCTATCTCACCGTGACTTATGCGAATTGGCTGGGCAAGATTCTCGCCGCCTCCTATCCGGCGGACAAGGGCCTGTGGAAAGTGACGCTACCGCCCGGATACTTCGACCCGAGCCAAGTGCAAACTTCGGAAATCGGCGGCTCGACGTTGGCCATGAGCGTCGGGCCGCCCGAGATTCGTCAGAAAGCCGCTTTGACGTTCATGCGCTGGTTCCAGCTCTCCCCCGCATCAATCGAGCTGCGCGCGCCGGGCGGCGTATCAGCGGCGGCTGGCTATGTGGAGGATCTGACCCGCCGCGGTACCATCGACCCGTATTTCGACCAGCCTATCTACGACGTGTATGCCAAGTCCGCCGCCCGCGTGAACCGCGATTGGGACAACCTGCCGTTCTACAGCCAGCTCGACGCCGAATTCACACGCCTCATCATTCCCACACTGCGCCCCGGCGGCCACAGCGCCGACCTCCTACCCGAATGGGAGGCACGCCTCAAGCGCTACGCCGTATCCCAAGGCTTCACAGTGAATTAGGTCGGCGGCGGTATTCCGTCTCCGGTACATCGCATGCCGTCCCGCGCGTACGGCACCGCACGAATACATGCCGATGAACCGCACAAAAAAATGGCTCCCCATGTGGGGAGCCATGAGCTAGTTACTAACTAGCGATGCGTCACTTCTCGTTCTGGCCGTGGCACATCTTGTACTTGCGGCCGGAACCGCACGGGCACGGGGCGTTCTTGCCGGTGCCAGGGAAGGTGCGGCCGTCGGCCCATGGCGTCTTGAGCTCTTCGCTCTTCGGACGCTTGGAAACCGGGACCTTGCCTTCGGCGTGGCTGATCGGAGCCGGGCCGGCAACGGGCAGCGTGGACTCGCCGGCCTCGGAGGCGGCTGCGGATTCGGCGATCGCCTGCTTGGCGTCCGTATCCTCGTCCTCTTCTTCGACTTCACCCTCGGCGGCCTCGACCTCGGACTCGCCGTTCTCGTCAGGGCCTGCGGCCGCGGCGACGGAATCGGCGCTTTCGGTGGTCTCTTCAACCTCGTCAACGGCCTCGTCGGTGGTGGCGACCTGCTTGATGTCGATGTGGAACAGCAGCTGGACGGACTCCTCCTTGATGGCCTCGATCATGGAGTTGTACATCTGGTAACCCTCGCGCTGGTATTCGACCAGCGGGTCGCGCTGGCCCATGCCGCGCAGGCCGATGCCGTCCTTGAGGTAGTCCATCTCGTAGAGGTGCTCACGCCACTTGCGGTCGAGCACGGCGAGCACCACGCGGCGCTCGAGATCGCGCAGGCCGGTCTCGCCGATGGTCTTCTCCATCTCGGCGTACTGCTGCTTGGCGTCCTCAACGATCAGATCGCGCACGGCCTCGACGGCCTTTTCGCCCTTGAGGCTGCCAGCGGCTTCCTTGGCTTCGTCCTCGGTGACCTTGGTGGGGATCACGGTGTTGAGGGCCTTGAACAGGCCTTCCCAATCCCAGTCCTTCGGCTTGTCGGAACCCTTGTTGGCGCCCTTGATGTAGGACTCGACGGTGTCGGTGATGAAGCGCTCGATATCCTCGTGGATGTCCTCGCCCTTGAGCACAGCCTGGCGCTCGGAGTAGATGACGGTACGCTGCTTGTTCATCACGTCGTCGTACTTCAGCACGTTCTTACGAATCTCGTAGTTGCGGGATTCGACGGCCTTCTGTGCGGTGCGCACGCCCTTGGTCACGGACTTGGCCTCGATCGGCTGGCCTTCCTCCATGCCCTTGGCCATGACCTGGGCCACCAGCTGGGTGTTGAACAGACGCATCAGATCGTCTTCCAGCGACAGGTAGAAGCGGGACTCGCCTGGATCGCCCTGACGGCCGGAACGACCGCGCAGCTGGTTGTCGATTCGACGGGACTCGTGGCGTTCGGTGCCGAGCACGTACAGGCCGCCCAGCTCCTTGACTTCCTCGTGCTCGTCCTTGACCTGGGCCTTGATCTCGTTCAGGGTGCCCGGCCAACGCTTCTCATACTCTTCCGGGGTGTCTTCCGGAGAGTAGCCCTCGGACTTCAGCTTGGCGTCGGCAAGGAACTCGACGTTGCCGCCGAGCATGATGTCGGTACCACGGCCGGCCATGTTGGTGGCCACGGTGACGGCGCCCTTGCGGCCGGCGACGGCGACCACGGCGGCTTCCTTCTCATGCTGCTTGGCGTTCAGGACCTGATGAGGGATCTTGGCCACGTCGAGCAGGGTGGAGACCACTTCGGAGCTTTCCACGGAGGCGGTACCGAGCAGCACCGGCTGGCCCTTGGCGTGACGCTTGGCCACGTCCTTGACGATGGCGGCCAGCTTCTCCTTCTTGGTGCGGTAGATGAGGTCGTCCTGGTCCTTGCGGATCATCGGCTTGTTGGTCTTGATCGGCAGCACGCCCAGCTTGTAGGTGTTCATGAACTCGGCGGCCTCGGTTTCGGCCGTACCGGTCATGCCCGCGAGCTTGTCGTACATACGGAAGTAGTTCTGCAGGGTGATGGTGGCGAAGGTCTGGTTCTCGGCCTTGACCTCCACGCCTTCCTTGGCCTCGATGGCCTGGTGCAGGCCCTCGTTGTAGCGGCGGCCCGGCAGGATACGGCCGGTGTGCTCGTCGACGATGAGCACCTCGCCTTGGGTGACGACGTAGTCCTTGTCACGCAGGAACAGTTCCTTGGCCTTGATGGCGTTGTTGAGGTAGCCGATCAGGGCGGTGTTGGCCGGCTCATACAGGTTGTCGATGCCGAGGAAGTCCTCGACCTTGGTGATGCCCGGGTCCAGGATGCCGACGACCTTCTTCTTCTCGTCGACGTCGTAGTCCTCGTCGCGGGTGAGCTTCAGCACCAGCTTGGCGAACTGACGGTACCAGCGGGTCACGTCGCCTTCGGCCGGGCCGGAGATGATAAGCGGGGTACGGGCCTCATCGATGAGGATGGAATCGACCTCATCGACGATGGCGTAGTGGTGACCGCGCTGCACGAGGTCGGCCTTCTCCCAGGCCATGTTGTCACGCAGGTAGTCGAAGCCGAACTCGTTGTTGGTGCCGTAGGTGATGTCAGCGTTGTACTGCTTGCGGCGCTCCGGCGGCTTCTGCTCGGTGATGATGCAGCCGACGTTCATGCCGAGGAAACGGTAGATACGGCCCATCAGCTCGCTCTGGTAGCTGGCGAGGTAGTCGTTGACGGTGACCACGTGCACGCCCTTGCCTTCGAGGGCGTTCAGATAGGTGGGCAGGGTGGCGACCAGGGTCTTGCCTTCACCGGTCTTCATTTCGGCGATGTTGCCCCAGTGCAGGGCAGCACCGCCCATGAGCTGCACGTCGAAGTGACGCTGGCCAAGGGTGCGCTTGGAGACCTCGCGCACGGTGGCGAACACCTCGGGCATGATCTCGTCCAGGCTCTTGCCGTTTTCGATTTCCTGCTTGAACTTCGGGGTTTGGGCCTTCAGATCCTCGTCAGAGAGGGCGGAGATCTCGTCCTCCAGAGCGTTCACGGCCTTGGCCACGTTCTCCAGCTTCTTGAGCTGGTGGCCTTCACCCATTCGCAGGGCTTTGTCAATAATATCGACCACTGGGTTCTCCCTTGACTGATAAGTGGTGGTGTCCGCGTACCAGAATAGCGCCTCGCACCGTCAGCAGTCGAATTTTTCGACCTTTTTACGAAAAAAATGGACCGCCTCCATATTGGAAGCGGTCCATGCGGTATCAGCTGATCGTGTCAGCAGGCCTTACCTTCAGGCCTTCTTGACGTTCTCCGGAGTATCGATTTCGAACACGCCGTAGCTCCAGCCGTGACGGCGGTAGACGACGGACGGGCGTCCGGTCTCCTTGTTCACGAACAGGAAGAAGTCGTGTCCGATCAGTTCCATCTCGTACAGCGCCTCGTCGATGCTCATAGGCTCGGCGATGTGCAGCTTGCGACGGATGACAATCGGCGTATCCCCAACCTGGACCTCCACGGATTCGCCAGGGCCAAGATCGGAGGCGACCGCAGCCTGCGGGCTGTTGTTCGGCTCTTCCTCCAGCTCCTCCGGCTCGAGTTCCGGGGCGATAACACCCAGATCCATCGGGACCGGGTTCGCGTAACCACGACGGTGATCCTTGCGACGGTCACGAGTACGACGCAGACGCAGCGTCAACTTATCCAGCGCCATGTCCAGCGCGCTGAATTCATCGGTGCTGGAAGCCTCCGCACGCACCACGGTACGTCCGGCGATAACGGTGATTTCCACGCGCTTGGCGGTATCGGCCTGACGCGGGTTGCCCTCATGGGTCAGCACGATCTGCGCGCGCTGAGCATCCGGGGCGATAGCGGTCACACGATTCATCTTGGTCTCGACCACATCACGGAACCTTTGCTTGACCTGCGTGTGGCGTCCGGTAACGACGATTTCCATGTTGACCTCCTCTAACTCAAGCGGTGTAACCCGCTATATGTGTTCCGAACGGCATCATCACCGACCGGGTATGTTTCATTGTAGACGAACAATGGGTGAACGGCCGGAAACTCGCCCAGAGAATATATGTTTATTTCCGGGCTTTTCTCTGCAATGAAACGATGTATATACTGGGGTTTTGGCAGCAGTCTCCTATAAGAAGATTTGATACCGGTTTATCGGGCTGGCTCGTTTGTTCGTCATGGTAAATACTGCAATGGATAGGCAGCGTTTTCTTGCTCTTTCTCGCACATACCAAGCTCTTACAGATTTGATTCGTCTCCATACGACACGCCGCAACACGCCCGACACGCCCCATCCGATATTCGGCGCGTCGTTCACGAATCGTCCAACTATGCCCAACCATGGGGAAAACAGGATAACCGGGCAACGTCATGGCCTCACCGCAGGGCGGGATGCCGCCTTTTCCGCACCTTATGTATAATTGCAAGCTTGAGACCTCTTGATGGCCGCGGCCGTGATCTTCATTGGGATCGGCTGAGGAACTTCCGGGCTCCATAGAGCACGATGGCGGATAACGTCCGCCCAGGGTGACCTGAGAGATAGCGCAACAGAGAACAGACCGCCCGTCCTCGACGGGTAAGGGTGAAACGGCGGTGTAAGAGACCACCGGGCCTCTGGTAACAGTAGGTCGCATGGCAAGCCTCATCGGGAGCAAGGCCAAGCAGATGGCGGTAAGGGCTGCTCGCCCGTGTCATCGGGTAGGCTGCTAGAGCCTGGCGGTAACGTCAGGTCGAGATGGATGGCCATCCGTGCTGTGCGTTCACGCACGGCACGACAGAACCCGGGGTATAAGAGGTCTCATTTTTTCTTGGTTACACCAACAATTCGGCGGCGACTCGGCGGAGGGTTTCGGGGCTGTGGCCTTTGCGGCCGCCGGCGGACCAAAGCCGACGCTGACGGACCTGACGATCGAGGCCATGGGTTTTGCGGGCTATTTGGCGGCCCAATTCCCACGCGGCATCTTCAAAGATGCCATTTTGCTCAGCTTCGTCACACACCTGTTCAGCCAGCTTGCGGTCCACACCTTTGCGAGCAAGTTCCATGACCGTACCACGACGGCCCATCATGCGACCGGCACAATAGCGTACGGCCGATTCGGCATAAGCGCTGTCGTCAATCAGTTGCACGCGAATCAGCCGTTCGATGACCTCGTCCACGATCGCCTCGCCGTACCCTTTGGCAAGCAATCGTTCGCGTAACGCACCGGATGCACGCGGGGCCGCGTCCAGCAAACGCAATGCAGCCTCGCGGCAAGCGTCCAAATCATTGGGATCTTCGACAACGGCAGCGTCTCTCCCCAGTCGAGAAAAACGTCCCGACGGTTTCGACTGAACATGCTGCTCGGCAATGGGCATGTCTTGCGACGCAACAGGATTGCGCCGCAAGAACGCTTCGGCACTAATCATGTTCAGGCATTAGCTGTGCCGGCCTTGGCACGGGTCGTTTTGGCAGCAGGCGCCGCTGCGGCCTTGCTGTCCTTGGCCACGTCGGCAGCAGCGGCCTCGCTGACGGCGGCCGCTGCTGCGGCTTCGCCATCTTCCGCGAACTGATCGGCGGAACCGATCAGACCGAACTCGGCCTTGACCTTGTTCTCGATCTCCTCGGTGATGGCCGGGTTGTCCTTAAGGAACTGACGGACCTTCTCTCGTCCCTGACCGAGCTGATCACCCTCATAGGTGAACCACGAACCGGACTTCTTGACCACGCCAACCTGCTGGGCCATGTCAATCACCGAGCCCTCACGGGAAATGCCTTCACCGTAGAGCATGTCGAATTCGGCGGACTTGAAAGGCGGGGCCATCTTGTTCTTGACCACCTTGACGCGCGTGCGGTTGCCCACCGCTTCGTCGCCGTTCTTCAAGGTCTGGATGCGGCGGATGTCGAGACGCACGGAGGCGTAGAACTTCAGAGCTTTACCACCGGTGGTGGTTTCAGGGTTGCCGAAGAACACGCCGATCTTCTCACGCAGCTGGTTGATGAAGATGGCGGTGGTGCCGGCCTGAGCCAACGCGCCGGTCATCTTGCGCAGCGCCTGACTCATGAGTCGGGCCTGCAAACCAACATGGCTGTCTCCCATTTCGCCTTCGATTTCGGCCTTCGGCACCAAAGCGGCGACCGAGTCGATGACGATGACGTCAAGCGCACCGGAGCGAATCAGCATGTCAGCGATTTCGAGGGCCTGCTCGCCGTTATCCGGCTGGGAGACGATGAGTGAGTCGGTGTCCACGCCGAGCTTGCGGGCGTAGGCCGGGTCGAGCGCGTGTTCGGCATCGATGTAGGCCGCCACGCCGCCCTTCTTCTGGGCATTGGCCACCACATGCAATGCGAGCGTGGTCTTACCGGATGATTCGGGGCCGTAGATCTCCACGATGCGGCCCTTGGGTAGGCCGCCGATGCCGAGCGCCATATCGAGAGCCAACGAACCGGTGGGAATCACCTCGACGTTCCGCTCGGGCTGGTCGCCCAGCCGCATTGCGGAACCTTTGCCAAAGCTCTTCTCGACCTGCGCCAGCGCGGTGTCCAGCGCCGCCTTGCGCTTGGGATCGAGCTCGTGCTTGTCCTCGGCTGCCGGGTCCTTGGCCGGCTTGGTCTCAAGTGCCATGATCTTCTCCTTGTCGAAGTCGTGTGCGAATCGGATGCCTCCACCGTATGACGGACATGCCATGTGAGGCAATCCAAACCAACCATTGTGGTTCCAGCTTGCCCGAGCTTGGCCACCTGGCCTCCTTAAGCCCTACTGCGGTAAGGATTATGGCAGATGGCAAGCACCCTGTGCACACGTATGCGGCTTCTCGTCACTGTGGATAACTATAACCACACACACGAACATTTGTTCGAATTTGGCGTGCAACACGCCGAAATCGCCAATTCCACGATTCAGCGACTCCGTAATCCCGCAGTGTCAGACGGCGGGCATGGGCGGCGCGTTATGATCGTGGCCCCAACGCTTGGAGTCCGGAACCTCCATTTGGTCGCAGAGCACATTCCAGACCACGCGTGGCTCCTCCCCCGCGTCCAGCGCCTCGACCACGGTCATATTCGCCAGTTTGGGCATCCGTTGATCACGCGACAGCGAACGACCGTAGGTCCGACCGAACACCTCTTCAAGTAATTCCCAGAATTCCCGTTCACGCATACACGCCAGTGTGCCACCACCCGCAGGACAGCAAAAACCCGCATCGCCACAAGCGATACGGGTTCACAGCTAGACATAGATTACGGGACGCGGCTTCACACCGCCAACCGATCAGCCCTCGACCGAGTCGAGATAATCAGCCACCATGCGCAGCATGCGCGAAGTGGAGACTCCGAGCGCATCGGCGATGGAGCTCAGCAGTTCGGAGCTGGCTTCCTTCTGTCCACGTTCGACTTCGGAAAGGTAGCCTAGCGAAACGCCTGCCTTCTCGGAGACTTCACGCAACGTGCGGCGATCGCGCGTGCGCAGCTCGCGCAGCACATGACCGATAGCACCACGCAGCGAAAACTCGCGAGGCTCCTCCTCAGCCACCACGGGCTCGGCGGCGGCAGTCGGCTTGTACGACGGCGAATCCTCATCCCACATACGTTCACGAACGGCTTGACGCTGATCCTTGGCCTTCTTGGCGGCCTGTGCCTTGAGCACCTGCTGCTGGGCGAACATCACCGCACGGCGCTGGGCCGGAGTCAGTTCACGCATACGGGCGACACCCGGCTGCACAGCCATCGGCTTCTTGGCGGCCACATCCATCCGTTCGTTCACTCGGGTCATCGTTTCCATCGCCATCGCCCCTTCCAAGGTCGATTCAGTGTTTCCACTATGTACAACACGACGGCCCCGCGGTTTTATTCCTTAAAACTTGCTGTAAATAGACTCAAGTTTTGCAGAACGTGGAATACGGTGAGGCGACGAACCTCTTCGCGCATGCCATCAAGATGGAGTTCGACGGCTTTGAGCACTTCGGCATGGTCCGCGGTGAGGCTTGCGGGGATGCGCAGGCCCACATACACCAGTCCGGCCGGCTTGTCACCGTCCGGACCGGGGCCGGCCACGCCGGTGGTGGAAAGGCCGATGATTCGGTCGCCGTATTCCGGCTGGCTGTATAGGCGAGCGGTACCGATGGCCATCTGCCGGGCGACTTCGGGGTGTACGGCACCTTCTCGATCCAATAGGGCCTTGTCCACGTGCAGGATCGAGGCCTTGGCATTGATGTCGTAGGTGACAGCGGAGCCCAACAACACGTTGGAGGCACCGGGAATACGCACGAACGCATCGGCAAGCAGGCCACCGGTCAGGGATTCAGCGCAGGCGATTTTCGTATTGTTCGCCTCGCAAATCTTGAGGATGCCGGCCGCGAGACTGTCGCACAATTCCCGCATTGGAATATCCGTCACTTCCGCTTCGGGGCGACGAACGTGTTGTACAGGTACACGGCACCCGAGTAGAGGCACAGGACCAATGCCACGTAGATGATGGCGTAGGTCAGGAAGTAGTAAGCGGTCATCCAGAACGGCGTGGCTTGTCCGTTACCCAATGACCAGAACGGCAGCAACAGCATGGACAGACCCACGCACTGGAATACGGTCTTGAGCTTGCCGGGCCATGCGGCGGCGATGACCTTGCCGCCCGGACGCTCCATGACGAAGAAACGCATAACGGTGATACCAATTTCGCGAATCAGGAACAGGATGGTTACCCACCAGCCGAGCTCGCCGAACGCGGAGCATACAATCATTGCGCCGCAAGTGAGCAGCTTGTCCGCGATCGGATCCATGAGCTTGCCCATTTCGGTGACCTGATTGTATTTGCGGGCCATCCAACCGTCGATTTTATCGGTGGACGCGGCGATGATGAACAGTACCGCGGCGACCCAGCGCATGGTCAGGTTGTTCTCACCCCAGGCATCGGCGAGAATGTCGAGTGTCAGGAAAATCACCACGAGTACGATGCGCGAGTAGGTGACCAGGTTCGGCGGCGCGTTCCATCCGTCGAACAGCGATGATTTGGGCGATGACTGCTTGTCCATTGTGTTCTCATCCATAGTGTTCACGTTACCCCCACACTTCTACCTTGAGTGAGTATTGGCTGGATATTGACTGCTATTATTCGGGAATCAGGTTGCGTGCTGATGGCCGCGTGGCCGCGCTTCTCCCCCTCCGCCCCTTCGGGGCACCTCCCTCATCAGAGGAAGGTCGATGGGCGATTATTCGCCGAGTTCGGGCTGTTGCGGGGCGGTGGCTTCGAGCGAGCTGGTTTCGCCTCGGATGAAGGCGAGCACCTGCGGCAGGTCTTGCGGCTGGACGAGCACTTCGCGGGCCTTCGAGCCTTCGGACGGCCCGACCACGCCACGTGATTCGAGCAGGTCCATGAGTCGGCCGGCCTTGGCGAAGCCGACCCTGAGCTTGCGCTGCAGCATCGAGGTGGAGCCGAATTGGCTGGTGACCACGAGTTCGGCAGCCTGCAGCAGCACGTCCATGTCGTCGCCGATCTCCTCGTCGGGCTCCATGCTGTCTTTCTTTTCGGCTTCCTTGGCCATCTGTTCGATGTCTTCGCGGTATTTCGGCTTGCGCTGGGTGCGCACGAACTCCACGGCCTTGCGAATCTCGGATTCGGACACCCACGAGCCCTGCACACGAATCGGCTTGGCGGAACCCATCGGCAGGAACAACGCATCGCCCTGACCAATCAGGGTCTCGGCACCGACCGTGTCAAGAATGACTCGCGAATCGGTGGCGGACGAGGTGGCGAACGCCAGTCGGGATGGAATGTTGGCCTTGATCAGACCGGTGACCACGTCCACGGACGGACGCTGGGTGGCGAGCACCAGATGCACACCGGCGGCTCGTGCCAGCTGGGTGATGCGCTGGATGGAGCTTTCCACATCGTTCTTGGCCACCATCATAAGGTCGGCCATCTCGTCGACCACCACGAGGATGTACGGATAGGGGGCCACCTTGCGCTGGGAGCCGGCGGGCGCATGTACCTTGCCGGCGCGCACGGCCTCGTTGAAGTCCTTGACGTGGCGGAATCCGAAGAATTCGAGGTCGGAGTAACGTGCATCCATCTCCTTGACCACCCATTCGAGGGCCTGTGCGGCTTTCTTCGGATCGGTGATGATCGGGGTCAGCAGGTGCGGGATGCCTGCGTAGGCGGACAGTTCCACGCGCTTGGGATCCACCATGATCAGACGCACCTGTTCAGGCGTGGCACGCATGATGATCGAAGTGAGCATCGAGTTGATAAAACTCGACTTACCGGAACCGGTGGCACCTGCCACCAGCAGGTGCGGCATCTTGGTCAGGTCGGCGGTCACGAAGTGGCCTTCGACGTCCTTGCCGATGCCGGAGAGCATCGGGTTCGGGTCGCCCACGGCCTTGTCGGAGCGCAATACGTCGCCCAAGTGCACGATTTCGCGATCCTCGTTCGGGATTTCGATGCCGATGGCGGACTTGCCGGGAATCGGTGAAAGGATGCGCACATCCGAACTGGCCACCGCGTAGGCGATGTTGCGCTGCAGGTTGGTGACTTTCTCCACCTTGACGCCGGGGCCAAGCTCGACCTCATATTGGGTGACCGAAGGGCCACGCAGGAAGCCGACGACTTTGGCGTCCACGTTGAACTGTTCGAAGGTGGAAGTCAGTGCCCGGATCACGCGATCGTTGGCCGGGGTGCGCATCGCATGGGGCTGGCCTTTGGTCAGCAGGTTCAGGTCGGGCAACTGATACGGCCTATTGGCGTCGTCGTCTATATCGTTGCCGGCGGTGGCATTCGGCTGTCCGTCCGTATTGGGCACGCCCTGGCCGACTCCGCTGCCATCCGCATCGGCACCCGCGTAGGCTCCGGTCGCGGCTGCCACAGCCGCGACACCGGCGGCTCCGACCGCTCCCATCGCACCGGCTGCCCCTGCGAGCGCGACAGTACCGGCCTGGGCGGCGCTGGGTGCCCACGGGTCGTCTACCGCTCCCCCACCGGGCATGGCGACGGTCTGGTCACTGGTGATGACGCGGGTTCGGGAAGCGTCGCCATCATCTGCATCGGCAGCAGGCGCAGGGCTGGATAGGTGCGGGCGGCCGTCGTACGAAGACGATGCAATGGTTCGCGCACCGGTAATCTCGCCGGTCATCGGATCGACCACCGGGGTTTCGGCGGTGGCACCATGCTGGCTGGCGGCACGGTCGAATGGATCGTCGGCAGCATACTTGTCAAGGGTGTTGTCGTCTTCGGTCTTGGATTTGCGGCCGAACAGTCGTGCGAACAGGCTGGGCCGTGCATCGCCGGCCTGATCGTTGTCGTTGCCGTCATCGTCGCCGTCATGCGAGGGAACACCGTCGGCAAAGGCGAGAGTGGTATCTCCCACACGGACCTCGTTGGGGAACTGGCTGGCGCTCCCATCCGTCTCCTGGCCCATCGGCACATACGGTTTGCGCTGGATTTTAGCGGCGATTTTGCGCGCATCCTCCGGTAAATCGGTGACGTGGGTGCCGGTAATCATCAGCAAGGAGAACAGGCCGACGACCACGAAAATGATGATGGCGAACACGTTGGAAAGGCCCCAGGCGAGCGGTGAGCCGAGGAAGAAGCCGAACAGGCCGCCGGCGGATTGCAGAATCGTGATGTCGAATCCGGTGTGGTCGGCGGCGATCGCCACGTCGATGATCGAACAAATCGACCACATGAGCAGCACCCAACCGGTGACCACACGCGGGTTATTGGACCCTTTACCGGAATTGCGCATGAGTCGGAAGGCCACGGCGGCGAGCAACACCGGCAGCACGACGCTCATCAGACCAAGCACACCGGCCGCGATGGCGTGAAGCAGCTGGCCGAATGGACCGCTGACACGGAACCATTCGGACGCGCAGAACAGTACGGCGAGCACGAGCAGCAGGAAGCACAAACCGTCACGACGGTAGGCTGGATCGTATTCGCCGACGCCGGTGACGGCGCGTACGCCGGAGCCGAACGCGCGCGGAATCGCGAGCAGGATCTTCTTCCACAACGGCTCAGGTTCGAGGTCAAGCTCGGGCTGGACCTTGGTTTCGCCATCATGGGTAGACCCGTTGTCTTTGGATTTACGGGGCTTGGTGCTGTTGGAGGATGCTGTTCGTGCCATATCGGGTCTGATTCTACTAGTACGGGGGTGCATGGTTGGTGACGACACCGTGACGATATGGTCGATTGACGAATCCCGACAGCCGATTCGCCGCGTTCGTCTGAGTCGATTCCCCGCTGGGGCGCGAATATGCCTTATCATGGGTTGCATGACACCCGCAGAGCGTGCGAGCGCAGTCGCATTTGCACTCAAGAACTGCGCACTGGAAGCGATGACGCCGGGCGAGGCAACGATGCGCGCCGCGGCTGCCTACGAACACGGCTTGAAGCCCGTGACCCATCTCATCGACGTGGCGGACGAACAGACCGCCATGCGTCTGCGCGCCTCCGCCGACCCTGCCGGAAAGGATCGTCTGGCTGCCGGCAGTCTGGATGATCATGCCACGGATCGGGCGGATGCGGTGTTCGCACGTACCGTGTTGTTGGCGGAACGTCGGCGGAATCCGTCTGGCGACTTGGACGAGTTGACCGCCATTCATAAGGGGCTGTTCGAAGGCGTGTTTGAGGATGCGGGCAAGTTGCGTACCTCAAACACCACACGTGAGGTGACGAACGACCGGGCTCGGGCCGCGAATCCTGAGGCGTTCTTCCCGGCTGGGCTCATTGAGACCGGCGCGCACAACATCGCGATGGAGTTGGCGGACAAGCGCAACCTGCATGCGTTGGATCGCGACGTGTTCGTTCACGCGTTCGCTTCTATTTATGATGAGCTCGGTTATCTGCATCCGTTCCGTGGCGGCAATGCGATGGTGCTACGTATATTCGGTTCACGCTTGGCGCATGACGCCGGCTGGGATCTCGACTGGGGCTCAGTGACGCGCGAGGAGTATCGCTCCGCCAAGCACTCGGCATATCGGGGCGACACGTCTGCACTGGAGACGATGTTCGACGCGATACTACGCCCGGCGAATCCGACGCGCGTGTTCTTGATCGCCGGCTGGAATCAGGGGCCTGCACACTGATTGCGGGTGATTGCATCGGCCTTTGGCTGATTCCTACGCCGTGATATCGCCCAGATGATGCTGGGTGTATTCGTCGGCTCGGGAGTCGATCGGGTCGTAGTCGCCGGCGTCGGCGTGCGCGATAATGGCCATCGCGTTGTCGACCAGTTTCGGGTTCAGGGCCTGCAGCCAGTGGATGCGCGGGTCACGTCCGAACCATCCCATCTGTTTGCGGGCGAGTCGCTTGGTTTTCTGTGCGATGTCCGCGAAGGCGTCGTTCACATCACAGATGCCGTCCAGCAGGTCGATGATCTGCTGATAGCCGAGCGCGCGTACGGCGGTGGCACCCAGATGCGGGCGCAACCGTTCGACTTCTTCGATGAACCCATCGTCATACATCTGCTTGGTGCGCAAATCGATGCGATGGTCCAAATCCGGGCGGTCCAGGTCGAGTCCGATCTGCACGGACGGAATCACGTACCGGTAGCGCGGCAGACAGGCCGAATACGGTCTGCCGGTAAGCTCGATGACCTCCAGCGCACGGATGGTGCGGCGTGGATTGCGCGGGTCCATGCGCGCGGCGGCCTCGGGGTCTTTGGCCCGCAGCTCGTCGAACAAAGCACCGGCGCCCTCGGTTTTCTCGCGTTCCTCAAGACGTGTGCGCACGTCGGGATCGGTGCCGGGGAAGGTGATGTCATCGATGGACGCTCTGGCGTACAAGCCGGAGCCGCCGACGAGAATCGGCCGGATGCCACGTGATTGCAGGTCGGCGATGGTCTCGCGCGCAAGCTGCTGGAATCGGGCCACGCTCATCGTGTCTTCGGGGTCGATGATGTCGATGAGATGGTGCGGCACGGCCGCCTGTTCTTCGGCGGTGGGTTTGGCGGTGCCGATATCCATGCCACGGTACATCTGGTAGGCGTCCGCGTTCACGATTTCGGCCCGCTCCCCCGCTTCGGCCAGACGCCGGGTGATGGCGATGCCCAACCCCGTCTTGCCGGACGCGGTGGGACCGACGATGGAGACGACTCGTTGCGTCATATACGCCCCCTCAGTGCCGCACGGAATAGGTCTGGCCGGCGGCCACGTCGGGGTCGGCAAGCAGATTATGGCGGCCGGCGTGTGTGACGGTGACCGTGACGAAATCGCCGATTTCAGGTACCGGTTCGCCTTCAGGCACGCCGATATGCACCAGCACGCCGGTTTTCTCGCGGCCGGTGACACGGTGGGTGTCGGTGTCCTTCTTGCCGAGTTTGCCGGTGATCATCACTTCGACGTCACGGCCCTCGAACGTGGCGAGGTTCTCCTCGGTGATCTGCTCCTGCAACGCCACCAGCCGGTCGAACCGGTCCTGCACCACGTCGCGCGGAATCTGCTCCATTTCGGCGGCCGGAGTACCGGGACGCGGCGAATAGATGAACGTGAACGCCGAGGAGAAGCGCGCCTGGCGCACCACGTCCATGGTCTGCTGGAAGTCCTCCTCGGTTTCGCCGGGGAAGCCGACGATGATGTCGGTGGAGATCTGCGCGTCGGGCATGGCGGCGCGGATGCGGCCCAAGATATCGAGGAACTTGGCGGACCTGTAGGAGCGGCGCATCGCGCGCAGGATGCGGTCGGAGCCGGACTGCAGCGGGAAGTGCAGCTGGTGCATGATGTTCGGCGTTTCGGCCATGGCTGCAATCACGTCGTCGGTGAAGGCGGCCGGGTGCGGCGAGGTGAAGCGCACGCGTTCGAGACCGTCGATGGTGCCACAGGCGCGCAACAGCTTGCTGAAAGCGTATCGATCGCCAATACCATAACCAAACGAATTCACGTTCTGGCCGAGAAGCGTAACCTCCTTGGCACCATCGGCCACACATTGGCGAATCTCATCAAGAATGTCACCGGGGCGGCGGTCCTTTTCCTTGCCTCGCGTGGTGGGCACAATACAGAACGTGCAGGTGTTATTGCAGCCCACGGAAATCGCCACCCACGAGCTGATGCGGGAGGCGCGGGCGGCGGGAAGCTGGCTCGGGAACTGCCGCAATTGTTCAGTGACCTGGACCTGCGCCTTGCCGGTCGCACGATTCTGATCCAACAGCTTGGGCAGATCTTCGATGTTCTTGGTACCGAACACCGCGGAAACCCATGGCGCAGTATCCGCGATCTTCTTGCGGTCAAGCTGGGCCATGCAGCCGCCAACGGCGATCTGCAGGTTCGGCCGAACCAGTTTGACGCGATTGAATCGGCCAATGGTGCCATACATGCGTTCGGCTGCGTTCTCGCGCACCGCACAGGTATTGAGCACCAGCAAATCGAGGTCATTGTCATTGATCTGGTCCTCGGTTGCAGGCACGTAGCCATTGGCCTCCAGCACGCCGGCGATGCGCTCGGAATCGTGCACGTTCATCTGGCAGCCGAGCGTATGGATATGGAACACGCCCTTGCCGCGCTCCCCCAGCAAACCATCGGTTCCATCGGCTGCAATCGAGGCGCGCTCCGCCTCGGTCATCATGTCTTCATTCATAACGACCGATTCTATCGGCGGGGTTCGTCATGATCCGGCCATGCATGCCATTGGTTGTCACGATGTCAAATATGGGTTCTTGGAAAGATTCCCCGCTAACATCCAGATTGGTTGGAATCCGCCGAGTATATTGGTGGACGTGATACTTGACCGACATAGCCGACTCAAAACCTCCGATCTACAGGCCCATCTCAAAGCGTTGGATCTTCCGGGAGGCACCTTCACTCCCGAACAGGTCGTTGAATTCGTTGACCTCATGCAGGTGTATGAAGGCGCGATGTACGAGATCAGCACCAAATTGGAGATTCTCGACGACGAGTTCCAGGTGCGGTTCAGCCATGACCCGATACATCATATGGAACGGCGTCTGAAGTCGGTGAGTTCGATCATCGGCAAACTGGAGCGCAAGGGTCTGCCAATCGGTGTCAATTCGATTAAGGACAATCTGTTCGATGTGGCCGGCATCCGCGTGATCTGTAATTACCGCGACGACGTGTATTCCGTGTCCAACTATCTGTCGTCGCAGTCCGATATTCAGGTGCTGCGCGTCAAGGATTACATCAAGAACCCGAAACAGAACGGGTATCGTTCATTGCACGTAATCTACGCGGTGCCCGTGTTTCTCTCCTCGGGCGCGCATTACACGCCGGTGGAGGTGCAGTTCCGTACCATCGCCATGGATTATTGGGCGTCGCTGGAGCATGCGCTGCGTTACAAGACCGATTTGCCGGACAACAAGCTCAGCGAGCATTCCCAGACGCTGCTCGACTGCGCCCGTTCGCTGCAGAACATCGAAGTGCAAATGCAGAACATCCACCGCGACATCAACGGCGCGCCGCAAGTGGGCGAAGCGCCTAAGACCTCGGACTGAGGTGCTATGGAATCGGCCTGCGGCCGATTCATTCACCGTTGCAGCCACTTCGGCAGCCTGGCCGGCGCTTGGGCCAGTAGGGTGCCGAGGAAGATGAGGGCGCAGCCGAGGTAGCCGCGCGGGGTCATCACTTCACCGAGAAGCAACGCACCGCCTACCGCCGAGAAGAACGATTCGAGGCTCATCAGCAGGCTGGCTCGCGTCGGTGGCACCCATTGCTGGCCGACCACCTGCAAGGTGTACGCGATGCCCACCGAGCCGATGCCGGCGTACAGAATCGGAATCCAGGAATGAGCAGCGCCGGCCCAGTCGACCGAGCCTTCGATCAGCGAACCCGCCCAGCTCAGCACGGCGGTGGTGCAGAACTGGCCGAATGAAAGCTTGATGGCGTCCACGGTGCCGCCCAAAGTATCGATCACCAGAATATGCACGGCGAACAGCACGGCCGTGAACACGAGTAGGATATCCGCCAAACCAATCGAACCGAAACCATCGGTGATGCACAGCAGATAGAAGCCGGCGATGGACAGCGCCACGGCCACGAACACCAGCATGCCGATGCGCCGGCGCAGGAACACGAAGGCCAGCAACGGCACCATCACGATGTACATGGCGGTCAGGAATCCCGAGCGGCCGGCCGATTTGCCGTACAGAATGCCATACTGCTGCAGGGTGCTGGCGGTGAACAGCACGATGCCGCAGATCACGGAAATGACCACCGGGTTGGCGAGCAATCGCGCCACGGCCGAATCGGGCTTGTTCGCATTCAGCTTGGCACCGGTGATGGTAACGACGTCGGATGCACCGTTCGATGCGGCATCTGTGGAGACGGCCCCGGATGTCTCGGTCCCAACGACATCGGCCCCAGCTGCATCGCCCTTATCCGCGCTCCCCCGGCCACGCTGCCACAGCAGAATCGGCACCAAAGACAGTGCTCCCAGCGTGAAGCGCGTGGCGTTGAAGAACATCGGCGACATCGAATCCATGCCCTGGACCTGCGCCACGAACGCAAAACCCCAGATCAGCGCGGTCAACAACAGGCTCAGCATGCCTACGAGTTCTTGTCTTTTCACGGGGAGCCAGCCTAACGTGTGAATGTGACAGACATGAAAAAGCCCGGCCACAATGTGGTCGGGCTGTGACGTTTGACGAGCAGGCTACATGCCACTCACCAATCGGCTGGCGAGGCTAGTCCCTGTTGCCGAGCAGCTGCAGGATGTACAGGAACATGTTCACGAAGTCGAGGTACAGGTTCAGGGCGCACAGGATGGAGATCTTCTTGACCATTTCCGGGCCCTGGGCCTCGTATTCGGTCAGCAGCGCGCGCGTGGACTGCGCGTCGTAGATGGTCATGCCGGCGAACAGGATCAGGCCGATGGCGCAGACGATCTTGGTCGTGCCGTCGACCTGCACGAAGGCGAGCACGATCTGCGAGATGATGAGCACGATCAGGCCGATCATCAGAATCGGGCCGGCCTTGAGCATGTTGAACTTGGTAGTCATGCCGAACATGGTCAGCGCGAAGAAGAACGCGGCGGTGACACCGAGCGCCACGCCGATCGAGCCGAGGTCGTAGACCATGAAGATCGAGCTCAAGGTGAAGCCCATCAATGCGGCGTACACATAGAACATGACGCGCGCGGTGGCCGACTTCATCTTGGTGACGCGCATGCCGAGCACCACGGCCAGGGCAATCTGCACCACGCACAGGCCGATGAGGCCCACCATGCCGGTGGCCATGAGGAAGCTGTAGTAGGCTCCGGTGATCTGGCCGAGCACGGCGACCACGGCGGTGACGAGGATGCCGATGGTCATCTCGCCATACACCTTGGTCACTGAGACTCGGCGGGCTTCCTCATAGTTGTAGGACATCGTCGTGTTGATGGTGGCCGCACCCGCACCGGCACCTGTACCCTGCGGCACGTATTGGTAGGTGGGAGCGCCCTGCGGCTGGGCATAGTAGTTCTGGCCGTAACCGGACTGTGCGTATTGCTGGCCATATCCAGACTGTTGGGCGGCGTTGTAATCAGGCGTGTTGTATTGCGGGTTGTATTGCCCGTTGTTCTGGGGCTGCTGACCGAATGTCATAATCGCTCCTTTAGCGTTTGTTCCAGTACCAATCTTAGAGGAACAAAGCTGAACATTCCATGAATATGATCGATCGGCTCGTTCTGCTCATCTCAAAGCGTAACGGGCGTTTCCACCATGCGCGTGGCATGCGCTTGAGATTCGATTGACATTCGATCGCAACTTGGACCGCCGCGCGATTCACTGCAACGTGAAGGTATGCGTCACCTTGGTGTCTTGATCCGTTGATAGGAACGCAGTGACATCCACCGTAATCGGCGAATCGTCTTGCAGCACATAGCCCAGCGTCACCGTTGCCGTGGCCCCGGGCTGCACCTGGGCCAAATACGAATTCGCGTCATAGCCTTCAGGCTGATCGAAGTATATTGCCGTCTCCAGTTCGGTGCCGTTCTGGAACACGTTCGGGTGAGCCAAAGCGGCGAACGAGTTGTTCTTGGACGTGTTGTTCGTCCATTCATAAGTCACCAAAGCGGTGGGCTTACCGTTATAGTCGTTGACGCTTTTCACGGCGGAGACTATTTTCACGTGGGCACCTTCGATATCACCTTCCAAATCCTGCTCGCCCTGCGCTTTCTGCTCGGATGCCTTGCTCTTGGAGGCATCAGACGATTTGCCCGCGGACTTTGATGATGAGGATTGTGACGTGTCGATGCCCTTGGACTCCTTAATGGAATCGTCAATGGCCTTGCTGGCAGCGGACTGCATGGCCAGCGTGATCACAATGGCCAACATCGACAGCACCGCCGCCACAATGGACAGCACCTTGCCGCGTTTCTTGCCCCGGAAGGTGCCCACTATGGCGATAATCGCCAGTACGACGCCGATGAGGCCAAGGATTGCGGCGATATTGTTGACGATGGGAATAAAACTCAGCACCAAACCCAACGCGCCAAACACCACGGCCGCGATGCCGCAGATGGTGGTATGCAGATGCTGCGGTTGCGGCGGCTGAGGCTGAGGCTGTTGTGGCTGGTACTGCTGTGGGGATGAGGGAACCGGCTGCGGGGTGATGTTGTGGTTGGACATGATGTGCTCCTTCTCGTATCTTCCCCGAAATAGGGATGTGAGCACGACGCTACCGGCCGCGAAACAGCGACGTTAGTGGACGAACGGTCATTGTTCGTTGCCTGTTCGGGCAATACGGAGGTGATAACGGTGCCCGCATGTCCAGTGGCGGGGGCCGGATGCAGGTCATACAGTGGAAAGCATGACGAACCCACAACGCGCCGCCGGGCCGTACCCCGGTTCCCGACCCGGCTCACGGCCTGACGCTCGCCCTATGCCCGGCACGGGGTCCCCGGTTCCTACACCGGATACGGACGAGGTGCCCGTGACTACGCGCGTATGGTGTTCGGTCGTTATGGTGCCATTGGCCAGTTTCATGTGCATGGCGCAAACCTCGTTCTTCGCCCAGAATTTTGCGCAGGATTCCGCAGGATACACGCTGATGGTCCTCTGCACCTTGCTGGCATTCCCGGCAGGGTTCCTGCTCTTGGCCCGCAGCGAATACCCGGAGGCGACGTTCTGGATCGCCTGCGCGCTGGTGGTCGTGTTCCCGTTCGATTCGCTGATCGCATTGATGGCGATGACCTCATTGCTCACCCGTCGTTCAAACCGGAACACGACCATCCGCGCCACGGTTGGCGGCACCATCGTGACGCTCATCTCCCAGCTTCGTGACGCCCTGCAACAGCCCAAAGCCTCGATTTGGCATCTGATTTTTGCTCAACCGCATACCGGCGGCGATTCAGGCTCCCCGATGGTGATGCTGGTGGAGGAGCCGACCGTCATCATCGCCGCCACGGTGGCCTCACTGGTGTTCGTGACCATCGCCACGCTCATCGGCCTGCATATCCGTTCGCGCGCCCGCCTGCGCACGGCGAACGCAATGGCCAGCGCGGCCACCATCCATGCCACGACCCTGCAAACCGATCTGACCAACCAGCAGCTCGCCGACGCCATCGCAGCCGAAGCGCACGACACCCTCGCGCATTCCCTGTCCCTGATGGCCCTGAACGCCAGCGCGCTCAAGGCGGGGGCGGCCAAGCTCGGCGACTCCCCCGAAGCGCAATCGTTGGCGGACAAGGCCGAGGACATCCGTCGGCAGTCGGCCGGGGCATTGGACGAGGCCCACTCGATCATCGACATGCTGCGCAACCCGCACCAGGCATGGGAGCAGCTCGCCCCGTCCGGCGACACATCGCTGACCCGCGAATCGCTGGACGCGCTGATTGCGGACACGCGCAACTCGGGCACGTCGCTCAACACCTGGATCGATATCCAGCAGCTGAGCGTACTGGATGAGTCAATCGGCAAGGTGGCCTACCGCGCGATCCAAGAGGGATTGACGAACGCGCGGCGGCACGCGCCCGGAGCGCCGGTGTCGTTGGAGGTCTCCGCCACGCCGCAGGCGGGCGTACATATCCATATCAGCAATCCGATCGCCACGGATGCGGCCGAGACGCAGCGGGCCCATGGGGCCGGACTGCCTGGTTTGGCAGCGCGCGTGCACTCGGTCAACGGGCAATGCCGGTATGGGATGGACGATCGGCACCTGTTCCATGTCGACGTGCAACTGCCTTGGCGCAGCTAAGATGACTAGCGTGAGTGAGAAGAACGGGAATAGTGTGTCTGTCGAAACACCCGAACGCGGCGGTCTGGCCGGAAGCGGCACCGGGCCGGGGCCGATCCGGGTCAGCGTCGTCGATGACGATCCGATGATCTGCCAGGCGATGAGCCTGATCCTCAACGATTATTCCCACGGGCGCATCGAAGTCGCCTCCACGTCCACCGATGGCGAGACCTGCGTGAGGCGGGCTGCCGAGGAAAAGCCGGATGTGATGCTGATGGACATCGCCATGCCCGGCGTGGACGGCATCGAGGCGGCCCGTCTGCTGCGCTCGCTCTCCCCCGCGCCGCACGTGCTGATCCTGACCTCGTTGAGTCCGTCCGGCACCGTGGAACGCGCGGTGGAGGCGGGCGCCGAAGGGTTCGTGTCGAAAACCGATGCGGCGGACGATATCATCCGCCGCATCATCGGGGTATGCGAGGGCGCGCCGCAGTTCAACACGGCCAGTCAGAAACAGCTGATCGACGATCTGAGCGTCACGCGGCCGCGTTCGCGTCGCGATGAGGCGCGCGCCCTGCTCGACGCGCTGCCCGACCGCGAGCGCGAGGCCGTGATGCTGGCGGCCGAGGGCTATACGAACGCCGAAATCGCCTCCCGCATGTTCATTTCGGAGCGTACGGCGAAGGCGCATCTTTCCTCCGCGGCGAACAAGCTCGACATGGGCCGCGTGCAGATGGCGCGGCTGGTGGAGCGGGCCGATCTGCCGGCGCGGCTGTAAGTCGTCCGGTTGTTGAGCCGTATCAGTCATAATGGGAATATGAGTGAAGCGATTATTCGAATATTACGTAGGGATGACTATCCGGCGCTGATTGACCTGGTGCGCCGCACCTGGTATGCCGAATTCGATGAGCGGACCGGTCTGCTGGCGGCCGAAGCGGACTGGGAGAACTGTCTGGCGCGCACCACCAACGCGTTCGTCGCCGAACTGGACGGCCAGCCGGTCGCCCTGATCGTGGGGCGCGTCGATGCGCTGGACCATCGGAGCCCGCTCAACTCGCATCGGATCAACTCGTGGAACGCGCTGGCGCGGCTCGTGTTCGCGAAGGGCGGAATCAAGGCCGCCGGCGAGATTCTGGGCATTCTCGGCATCGACAAACGGCTGCGCGCCCAGGCCGCGAGCGCCGGGCATGACTATGCGGCGGAAGTGGTGCTGTTCGTACTTGATCCGGCGGCGCGCGGCCACGGGCTTGGCCGGCGCATGTTCGAGACGCTGATGGACGCGTTCCGCCTGGCCGGCGTACGCGACTACTTCCTGTTCACGGACACCACATGCGATGTCGGGTTCTATGTGCATCGCGGCCTGACGCAGGTGTGCGAGCAGTCACTGCCCGCATCCGTGCCGGGAGAAAACCCGTCTTCGTTCTACTTGTATGAGGGGTCGGTGCCCGAGCCGGCGTGATGTGCCCGCCGTCGGGCAAACACTGGTAGGCTTGAGCACAAGTCGGTATGCCGGCATACCGTCCACAGGCCGGCGACGAAGGGGCTGACATGGCAATCAGTGCGAAGGAACTACCACTCGGGAAAGTGTTCACCCCGGATTTCCGGTTCACGATCCCCTCATTCCAGCGGGCCTACATCTGGAAGACCGAGAACATCCTGCAACTGGTAAGCGACTTGGATGACGCCTGCAAGTCGCCCGGTACCCCGTATTTCCTCGGCTCGCTAATTCTGGTGCGCGAGGGCGATAACCGTTACGACGTAATCGACGGGCAGCAGCGGCTGGTATCCCTGTCGATCATCATCGCCGTGTTGCGCGATCTGGAGCGCGACCCGGACCTCATGCGCCAACTCGATGCCCTGCTGGTGGAGCCCGGCGACAAGCTGCGCGGCATCGTCACCGAGCCTCGCCTCACGTTGCGCGAGCGCGACGCAGCGTTCTTCCGCGAACACGTGCAGGAAGACAATCTCGAATCCGTGTTCGATATGAACGACGATGATCTGGCGACCGCAGCGCAACGCAATATCGTAGCCAACATCCGTAAGACGTACGACGAGATTTCCAATTGGTCGGATGCCGAACGCCAGCAATTCGCGCAGTATCTGGTCAACGAGGTGACGCTGGTCATCGTGACCACCGACGATCTCGACGGCGCGCATCGCATCTTCGACGTGATGAACATGCGCGGCCTGCCGCTCACCCCGTCCGACGTGTTCAAGGCGCGCGCCACGGCCGGCCTGTCGACCGCCGAACTTGACGTATACGCCGCCCGTTGGGATGACATCATTGACCCGATTGGCGACGATCCGCATGACTGTGAGGAATTCTTCGCCTATCTGCATCTCGTGCTCACGCACAAGCCGGCCACCAACAAGCTCATCGAGGATTTCCTGGCCGACGTGCTGCAACCGTACATCGACAAAGGCACGGTGCCCACGTTCATCAACCAGGTGCTGGCACCCTACGCGATGGCGTGGCGGATCATCGCACGCCCCAGCGATACCGTACTGCCCGCCGAGGTGCGTAGCCGGCTTGAGGGATTGGATGATTACCGCAGCCACGAATGGAAGCCCGTGGCCATGTGGGCGTTGGTCAATTCGTATCGCGGGCTGGGCGACGCCGATTTGTCGCCGTTTGTGGTTCGTGCCTCGCGTATCGCCAGAACCACGGCCACGCTGGAATCGTTGGGTGCCCATGACGAGCGTCGGCTGCTGGAAATTCTGACCGCATTGGAACAGGTGACCGGCATCCGCACGCTGAATCGCACTGGAGCGTTGGAGCGGCGCGGTTATGCGAACGCCGCCATCCGTGATCTTGACAAGGGCTATCTGGTCCAGCGCGTGAACGGGTTGCATGTCTCGGACGGCGACCGTGAAGGCGCATTGGTCCGTTTGCATGGCGAGATGCAGGGTGACGGCGATTTGGTCCGTCTGCTGCTGATTCGCGCCAACGAGCAGAAGGCCGGCATGCAGTTGGATCGACCACGCCGGTTCAGTGCGCTGCCGATTATGCCGTTGGATATCGAACGGTCGAAATCGTTTGCGGACTGGCCGCAGGATCAGCATGATTTCTGGATGTACCGACTCGGCAATATGGCGCTGGTGCAGGGCCCTGAGGATCAGTTGGACAGGTTGAGTGAATATCCGGCACGTCGCGACCGCATGCTGTTGCGCGCGGATTCACGTCGTTTCCCGCTGACCAATCAGTTGAAGGATTTCGCTGACTGCACACCTGCCCTGCTGGAAGCGCGGCAGGAAGAGGCGGTCCGACTCATCGTGGAATACTGGGGCATCCGGTATGACAAGGACGCCCGCGATCTGACCAAGCAGAATGTCGATGAGTTGTCGAAGACCTCTCCACGGCCGTCTCATAGTTCGCGGCGCGTCACGATCCGGCAAGTGATTGACGCGGGTCTGCTGGTGCCGGGCGAGCGTCTGGTGTGGGAGCGGCCGCGCAAGGGCGAGCGCTGGTTCGCCACGGTCACCGAAAACGGTCGTCTCCGTCTGGATGAAGGCTCCGAATATCCGACTCCGACCGCCGCGGCCCGTGCCGCCGCCGGAGGACGTCGCGGCGGTGGTCTGGACGTGTGGAAGCGCACGCGCAACGGTCAGAAGCTCAGCGACATCTGGAAGCAGTTCCGTCTGCAGGCGCAGTAGCCGGCACATCATTGGTGGCTCCCCTCCGTGAGGGGAGCCACACGCTTGTCTATGCCAGCGCCGCCACGATTTCAGCCGGTGTTTTGCAATATTCGGGAAAATGCTTAGCTAGTTTTTTGTCATACGTCACCACATAGGTGGCCCCGGATCGTTGTGCGGCGGCGATAATAAGGTCATCCTCGAAATCGTTATGCGCGTGCCGCAACGACTGCGCCAATTCACATTCCTCCGCGCCAATCGGCACGATTGTCATGAGCTCCTTGAGTTTGCTGATTCCCGACCATGCCACCTCCGGCAATATCAGCTTGGCGGTGGTCGCAACGACCATGGATTCGTCATTCATGAATCGTTCTTTGAATCGTTCCGGGGTGATGTAGAATACGTCCTTCAGTGACAGTGACGCACAGGACAGCTTTACCTCCCGCTCGACGCATCGCTCGAACAGTTTCATGACATCCTTGATGAACCGCGGCGTACAGAGCATGTAATAGATAAGGATATTGGTGTCGCACAAGATCGACACCTGCTTTGACTGCCTCATGACAGACTCCGCTCCTTCTCCAAATAACGCGCATAGTCCGACTGACGCCTGTATTCCTTCAGCCGTTCGTCAGCTATCTCATCGCGGAACTGCTTGTAGGTAAGGCCTTCCATGAGGTCGGTGTCTTCTGAGATCAGTCCGGCCTTGACCAGTTCCTTGTGCACGTATCCGGCACCTTCTCGAATCAGTTTCAGCTTGCGCTGCTTTTCCTTCTCGCGGGCCTGCTCTTCGGCGGTCGTTTCCAATGCCGGCACTTCCTTGCGGTCGGCGATGTACAACCACAGCGACCGGATTACGTCGCTCACCGATACGCCTTTGCCCTTGAGGACTTCTTCGACCTCGTTCTTCAGTTTCGCATCAATGCGAACGTTCATTTGGACCATGGTCATGGCAACCTCCATTCCAAAAATGCTATACAGTATAGCATACTGGCGTGCATGGAAAAGGCCGGTATCCGTTGGTGGATACCGGCCTTGCTCCCCTCAGCCGGCTTCGCTGACAACTCCCCTCAGTGAGGGGAGCCAAAGTGGTTACTTCATGAGGTTGCGCAGCACGTACTGGAGGATGCCGCCGTTACGGTAGTAGTCGGCCTCACCGGGCGTGTCGATGCGGACCACCGCGTCGAACTCGGTCTTGGAGCCGTCCTCGTGGGTGGCGGTGACGTGGACCGTCTTGGGGGTCACGCTCTCGTTGAGCTTCTCGACGCCGGCGATATCGTAGGTCTCGGTGCCGTTGAGGCCCAGAGACTCATAGGATTCGCCTGCCGGGAACTGCAGTGGCAGCACGCCCATGCCGATCAGGTTGGAGCGGTGGATGCGCTCGAAGCTTTCGGTGATCACGGCCTTGACGCCGAGCATCACCGTGCCCTTGGCAGCCCAGTCGCGCGAGGAGCCGGTGCCGTATTCCTTGCCGGCGAGCACCACGAGCGGCACCTTGTTGTCGATGTAGTCGCAGGAGGCTTCGAAGATCGTGGTCGGCTTCTTGGCGAGGAAGTCGTAGGTGAAGCCGCCGGGCGTCACCTCTTCGCCTACGGAGGCGAGCAGCTGGTTGCGCAGGCGGATGTTGCCGAACGTACCACGCACCATGATCTCGTGGTTGCCTCGGCGAGAACCGTAGGAGTTGAAGTTCTTCGGCTCCACGCCGCGCTCGGTCAGGTACTTGCCGGCCGGGCTGGAGGCCTTGAACGCGCCTGCCGGGGAGATGTGGTCGGTGGTGACCGAGTCGCCCAGGAGGGCCAGCACGCGGGCGCCATGGATGTCGGCGACCGAGTCCGGCGTGGCCTTCATGCCGTCGAAGAAGGTCTGCTTGCGCACGTAGGTGGACTTGTCGTTCCACGCGAACAGCTCGCCTTCCGGCACGTCGAGGCCCTTCCAGCGGTGGTCGCCGTCGAACACGGAGGCGTAGTCCTTGAGGAACATCTCGCGGCTCACGGTGCCGTCGACCACGGCGGCCACCTCGGAGTTGGTGGGCCAGATATCCTTCAAGTACACGTCATTGCCGTCCGCGTCGGTGCCGAGCGGTTGGGTTTCGAAGTCGAAGTCCATCGTGCCGGCGAGCGCGTAGGCGATGACCAGCGGCGGGGAGGCCAGGTAGTTCATCTTGACGTCTGGGCTGATGCGGCCTTCGAAGTTGCGGTTGCCGGAGAGCACGGCGGTGACGGTCAGGTCGTTGGCGTTGATCGCCTCGGAGATCTCGGGCAGCAGCGGGCCGGAGTTGCCGATGCAGGTGGCGCAGCCGAAGCCGACGGGCTGGTAGCCGAGTGCATCGAGGTCGTCCTGCAGACCGGCGGCCTTCAGATAGTCGGCCACGACCTGCGAGCCGGGGGCCAGCGAGGTCTTGACCCAAGGCTTGGGCTTAAGGCCCTTGGCATGTGCGTTGCGGGCGATCAGGCCGGCGGCGATCATCACGGACGGGTTGGAAGTGTTGGTGCATGAGGTGATCGAGGCGATGGCCACGTCGCCGTTTTCGATGTCGAAATCACCGCGGAAGTCGGTGGACACGGCCACCGGATCCTTGACGGTTTTCTCGGTCTCGTAGGCGGGAGCGGTCTTCTCGAACATCTCCTTGGCTTCGGAGAGCAGAATGCGGTCCTGCGGGCGCTTCGGGCCAGCGATGGACGGCACCACGGTGCCGAGGTCGAGTTCCTCGTATTCGGAGTACTGCGGTTCCACGTAATCCGGGTCGGAGGCGTCGCCCCACAGCTTGTTGGCCTTGGCGTAGGCTTCGACCAACGCGACCTGTTCTTCGGAGCGGCCGGTCAGGCGCAGGTAGTCGAGCGTGACGTTGTCAATCGGGAAGATGCCGCAGGTGGAGCCGAACTCGGGGCCCATGTTGCCGATGGTGGCGCGGTTGGCCAGCGGCACGGAGGCGATGCCTTCGCCGTAGAATTCCACGAACTTGCCGACCACACCGTGCTTGCGGAGCATGTCGGTGATGGTCAGGACCACATCGGTGGCGGTAACGCCCTCCGGGATGGAGCCGGTGAGCTTGAAGCCGACCACGCGCGGCACGAGCATGGAGATCGGCTGGCCGAGCATGGCGGCCTCGGCTTCAATGCCGCCGACGCCCCAACCGAGCACGCCCAAGCCGTTCTCGGTGGTGGTGTGCGAGTCGGTGCCCACGCAGGAGTCGAGGTAGGCGAGCGTGTTGCCGTTGGCCTCGGCCTTGCTCATGACCACCTTGGCCAAGTATTCGATGTTGACCTGGTGGATAATGCCGGTTCCCGGCGGCACCACGCGGAAGTTCTTGAATGCCTGCTGACCCCAGCGCAGGAACTGGTAGCGTTCACCGTTGCGCTGGTATTCGATGTCCATGTTCTGCTGGACCGCGTCGGCGATGCCGTACTTGTCGATCTGCACAGAGTGGTCGATGACCATATCGGACTGGACCTGCGGGTTGATGACCTCCGGGTCGCCGCCGAGGTCCTTGACCGCGTCACGCATGGTGGCGAGGTCCACGATGCAGGGCACGCCAGTGAAGTCCTGCATGATCACGCGGGACGGCGTGAACTGGATCTCGTGGCTGGGTTCGGCGTTCGGATCCCAGTCGAGCAGGGTCTTGACGTGCTCATCGGTGATGTTGGCACCGTCGATGTTGCGAACCAAATTCTCGACCAGTACCTTCAGCGAGTACGGCAGATAATCGATGCTGTCAAGATTGGCGATGTTGTAGTAATCGAAGTCCTTGCCGGCTGCCTTCAAGGTCGCCAGCTGGTCGTCGCGTAAGGACATGCTTCCTCCGAAATCATGAATCGGCTTATGATGCCGTTGATTATCCGCTACAAATGGTACGGGTACGTTACTTTGGCTCTGGCGTGTCGGCTTGAAGTGTGAGACAATTCGCCGCTATTAGATATTGAAACCGTGCTGGCGCAGTAGATTGCCGAATATTCTGCCGACCAGCGGAGCCAGCCATAGACAGATCACGAAAATCATGGCCGCGCCGCCCAACGCAATCAGCGTGGCCACCAACGTAGTGCCGGTAGGCAGAATCAGCGCGAAGAAGTTCGCCACGAACGGGATGAACGCGCCGATGATGCCGGCCGCCGCGAACCCCGCGACCAGCGCACCTCGCCAGCTGTTGAGCGGCCGTGCCACGCGGGCCAGCACAAACACGCCCATCAAAAACAGAATAATGGCACTGGTGGCGCGCAAAGCCGACAGATCGGCGTCATTGTTCACCACATCCCAGCCCATGACGTTCGGCAGGGTCCATGAAGCCAGCAACACCGACAGCGCGGTGGCGATGCCGCCCGGCAGCGCGAACGTGACCACGCGCTTGAGGAATCCCGGAATATAGCGGCGCGTGTTCGGCGCGAGCGCCAGAATGAACGCGGGCATGCCGATGGTGAGAGCGCCGATATAGGTGATATGGCGCGGCAGGTATGGGTATGGGATTTGCGTCAGCACTACGCCGAGCGAGATCAGCGCGGAGTACACGGTTTTGACGAGGAACAGGCTGGCCACGCGCTCCATATTGGCCATGACCTGACGGCCTCGCGCCACGACGTCCGGCAGGTGCGAGAACTTCGAATCCACCAGCACCACCTGGGCCACGGCCTTGGTGGCGGGTGCCGCATTGCCCATGGCGACGCCGAGGTCCGCCTCCTTGATGGCGAGCGCGTCGTTGACGCCATCGCCGGTCATGGCCACCACGTGGTTCTGCGTGTGCAGCGCTTGCACTATGGCCCTCTTCTGGTCGGGCAGCACGCGGCCGAGCACATCGACGTTTTCGAGCACGCGGGCCAGTTCGTTCACGTCCTCGGGCAGTTCGCGCGCGTCCATCGCCACCGGCTCATGATCGCCGGTGAGTTTCACTCTGCGGGCGATGGCACCCACGGTCACTGGATTGTCGCCGGAAATCACACGACAGCGCACGCCCTGCTCACGGAACCAAGCGAGCGTCCGCTCGGCGTCCTCGCGAATCTTCTCAGAGCACAACACCAACGCCACCGGCTCAGCCTGCACATCCAGTTGCGGGTCGTCCGAGACATTGGCTCCCTCAACTGCTCGCCTCAGTCGCTTTTGGCGACAGCTCCCCTCAGAGAGGGGAGCTGTAGACCGCGCAACCAGCAACACACGGTTGCCGTCATTGGCATACTCGTTAACCTGCTGCAACACCGACGAATAGTCACCCTCAAGCGCAGAAATAATCACCTCCGGCGCACCCATATACCAGGTCTCGCCGGATTTACGCACCGCGCTCCATTTGCGCGCCGAAGAGAACGGGACACGAGACTCAACCGCGCCTGCCCCATAGCCTTGGGCCTTAAGCCCGGCGAGTACGGCTTGGCCGGTGCCGTTGGGCTGCTCTTCGTTGCAGCAGTCGTAGAGAGACTGCGTGGCTGCTTGTTCCGCAGCTGCATTGGCGGAGCCGAGCATCACGAGCCGGTTGAAGGCGATGCCGCCATCGGTGATCGTACCGGTTTTATCGAGGTTCAGCGCGTCCACGCGAGCCAGTGTCTCCACGGATTCGAGCTCCTGCACCAGCGTATTGTGACGGGCGAGACGCATGGCGGCCACCGCGAAGTTCAGCGAAGTCAGCAGCACCAAGCCTTCGGGAATCATACCTACCACGCCGGCGACCGCGGAAACCACGGCTTGCCGCCATTCGCCGGTGGAGAGTGCCGTGCCCCAACCGCCGACCGTATGAACCTGCGAAAGAATCAGCAGAATGCACAGCGGCACTACAAGGAAGGTCATGAATTTCAGAATCGTGTTGATGCCCTTGTTCAGGTCGGACACGGTTTTCTTGTATACCTTGGCCTGCGCGGTAAGCGTGGCGGCGTAGGAATGGCTGCCGACCGCATTGACCTTGACCAATGCCATGCCGGAGACCGCGGTGGCACCGGAATACACCTGCTCCCCCACCTTGTGGCGCACGGTACGAGATTCGCCGGTGAGCATGGATTCGTCAAGCTCCAGTCCCCAGGTCTGGATGATCTGCCCGTCGGCCGGCACCTGTTCGCCGGCACGAATCCATAACAAGTCGTCAAGCACAATTTCGTTATGAGATACCTTGACATCCTTGCCATCACGACGCACGAGGAATTCGGAGGCCACAAGGATGGAAAGCTTATCCAACGTGCGCTTGGCCCTGAGTTCGGTGACGATGCCGATGCCCGTGTTGATGATGATGACGAAACCGAACACCGCATCCCTCCAGGAACCGGTGATCAGCACCAATACTATCGCGGCGAAGATGATGCCGTTGAACAGCGTGAATACGTTGGCTCGCACGATATCTTGAACCGAACGCGAGGTGGAGGTTTTCACCGCATTCGATTGGCCACTTTCGATACGTTGCGCCACTTCTTTGGAGGTAAGACCGGTTGCTCCGATCTCAGGCATTTCCACGGCTGTTGTTGCACTCATATTCCCCAGCCTACCGTGTCTTGTTTCGCAATCCACTAAGGCTCAGGGATGATTCAGGGTGCTTTCTCAGCTTCAAGGGCCTGATTCAGCTCAGGAAACGGTGACTTTGATCTCGCGTTCGTGGGGTTCGTCGCGCGTGATGGTGAGCACGGCGTCAGTAATAGTCATTGGCTTGGTATTGGCAGTGTCGCCAGAATCGGCACTGTTGGTGTTGAGGTGAAGGATGACGGCGTACAGCAGTTCATCTTCGGGCGCATGCTTTGGATCAATGAGAGCGACTGGAATACCGGCTTCACGCGCATTGGTCAACGTCTGGTTCCAGCTCTCCCGGTTGGCGTCGGTAACGTCGATGCCGCTGATAATCACGATTTTGACCGCGCGAGCCACGAAATCGGCAACACCCTGCTGTGCGGTGGTCGCATTCTTGTCGACGCCAGTATGAGCATCCGTACTATCGGCACTGTTTTCGTTGGTATTGCCAGTGTCAGAAGATTCGGTTTCACCGGATACACCATCAGTTGCGTTTGCCGAGCTTGCGGATGTTTCGAGCGATGTGTAGTACACATTGAGTTTGTCATCAGACAGCGCATTGATGGCGGACTTGTCTGCGGCGGTGTCAGTCGACCCCACGAAGCCGACTGTGACATCCGTGGGATGCGTGGAATCGTGGGCGACTTCCGGCATGCTGTCTTGGGTATCGCCGACCGCCCTACCGGTCGGCGTGCAGGCGGCCAGGGACAACACAGCCGCCATGCAGGCCAGCAATCCGAGAATTCGTCGTGTCATATGCTCACCTGTCAGCGGGTAAACAGTGCCACCGTCTCATCCGTATTTCCTGTAACCCGAAAATATTTGTTGCCGACCTGCTTATCCGGTGCTTTAAAGGTTCCGTCCTCTTGTCTGTTCACTTCCAGCGTCCTCTTATCGCCGTATATCATCGGCAACTTGAAGCGAATCCTGCTGACGATACCCTCGCTATGCTTCCAGTCGGCATCTGGCACAATCACTATCGTGTCGATGAGCTCCGTGTAAAGTGCCTTTCTCGTTGCCTTATCCACCTTGCCAATCGTCTTTCCGAACTCCGTAAGGAACAGCTTCACCTCTTCCACGGTTGCCTCGCCTTCGCGTGCGCCGTCAAGACGCCTCTGCGCCTCATCAAGCTTTCGCTCGGCATCGTCAATTTGCTCATAGAGCTTGTCCTGCCTATCCTGCAAGTTCCTGTACTTGCGCTCATAGGCTGGCTCCGTGCCGTCCATAGCATCCATCGTCGCAGACAATGACCTGATGGCTGTTATGACATCATCAATCTCCTTATCGATAAGCTCCTGCCTGTACTGCTTCGCGAACGTGCAATCCGGCCCGAACGCCTTCTTGCTGTACTTGCAGCTGTAAGCGTGGGTCTCCTTGCCGAGGCTCCCGTCCTTCTTGACCTTGCCCCCCGTGTTGGTCGCTATCATCTTGCGGCCGCAGACTGGGCACCCGAGCAGGTTCACGTGGTCGGTACGCTTGCGCGGGAACGGCGTGGACTCCGCCTCGCGTCGCTTCTGCGCCTCCTCGAACAGCTCGGACGACACTATCGCCTCGTGCTGTTTCTCGCTTATCTGCCAGTCTTCTCTGTCTTGCCTTACGGGGTGAAACTCGTTGTTTTCGCCCTCGACCTGCTCCATGCGTCGCCTGCCATAGGCAATCTTGCCTGCATAGACGGGGTTGTCGAGGATGTTCTTGAGCGTCTCCGGGCTAAAGAACACATGCTTTCCGTTGCCTCTCGGCTCCTTCTTGTATCCGTGCTCGTTAAGCCACACGGCTATCTTATGTATGCCGTCCGGGGTGTGGACATATCGGTCGAAGATGATTCTCACGACCTCCGCTTCGTCCTCTTGTATAACAAGCTTCCCACTGTCGAGACGGTACCCGAACGGAGCCTGAGCACCGTTCCACAGTCCATTGCGTGCCTTCTGATATCTTCCGGCAGTCGTGTTCTCGCGGATGCTGTCTCGCTCCAAATCGGCAAAGATAGACGCGAACGAGAACATCGTCTCGCCCATTTTGGTTGTGCTGTCGATGCCCTCCTTTATCACGTAAAGGCTCACGTTATAGCTCTTGAGCTTCTGTAATGTCGTAAGAGCATTGGCGGCATTTCTGGCGAAACGGCTCATGTTGTAGACAACGACGTAGTCAATGTCCCTGTTCTTCGCAATATCCGAGAGCATCTGTTGGAACTGTGGCCTGCCCTCGATATTTTTGCCTGATGCCCCCTTCTCTTCCTGATAAATATGGACGAGCGTCATATGCTTGCTCTCGACATAGTTCTTAATCTCATACTCCTGATTTTCGAGGGAATAGCCCAGCTCTGCCTGCATGTCAGTCGAAACGCGGATGTAGCCGACCGCCCTCAGCACCCTCTTCGGCGCTGCCTTTCTTCTTGGCACTTATGAACTTACCCCCTTAAACCAAAGAGGGCAGACAAGCCAATGAGAGGCCGGTCTGCCATACGTGTAGACATTCGCTTAAGCGTGTTTTCTTCTATAGACGCCCAGACCCACGAGAGTCAAGCCGGCAAGGAGCGTCAGCACCCCTGAAACAGCAAGTCCCGTGACGTCATCACCTGTCTGCGGGAGTTTCTCAACCCTCGTAGCATGCTTACCCGATACATCAGCACGCCCTGGTGTTGCTGGCGATGCATGCCGCGCATCCGATGGCTTGTCCTTGACAGTCACCGTCGCCTTTGCACTCACCGTTGCACCTTGCGAGTCCTTGACTTCGAAGGTGACACTATAGGTGCCTGCAACATTTTTATTGAACCCGCCATTATCAACGACGGTCACCTCGTCCGTAAGGTCGCCGTCCTCTTTGTCAACCGCTTTGACGACAAGGCCCTTCAAATCGAAGTCATCGCCAGCAGTAATGGCAGCGTCCTTTACCTCAAGGGTCGGGTTATCGTTGACGACATGGACCTTCATCGTCCTGGATACCTTCGTGCGATCCTGCAGGGTGTAGTGGTAGACGACGGTATATTCTCCAGCATGAGCCATGTTCACGTCTGAAGTGACGTTCAGGTCCGCATAGCCAATGGTCGCGCCGGTGATGGGGTCCTTGCCGCCGAGATAATAGCTCGCCGCGTCGAAGGAATCGTTGACGTGGAGAGTCACTTCCTTCTCAGCGCTGATGACCCTGTGCATGGACACGTAGAAAGCCTGCTCATTAGCGGGAGAAGTCGCATCGCCATCCTCGTCGACGAACATCGCAGTGGCGTTGTGGTTGTAGCGTAGGAC